>Ga0247836_1000656_pt1 | contig 63161 bp, 58 predicted proteins | sample LaCruzMarch2015__4_FD_187116 | JGI IMG/M metagenome (GOLD analysis project Ga0247836, IMG submission 187116) | Freshwater microbial communities from meromictic Lake La Cruz, Castile-La Mancha, Spain - LaCruzMarch2015_14m | ecosystem: Environmental > Aquatic > Freshwater > Lake | place: Spain... | reverse complement strand
GGGGGGGTAGTTTGCTCCGATCTGCTGGGGGCAGTTTGCCCCGGTCTAGTGGGGGCTGTTTGGAGCGGTCAAGTGGGGGCTATTTAAGCGGAATTTCCAATATACCTGCGGACATTCTACTATTTCCTCCTCTGCTGCCGAGGCACTTACCAGTGTATTTGGCGATAATTTTGCCTATACCGATTCTACGGAATTGGAATTTGGCATCAAAAGCAGAAATTTTTCCTCCTTTCGTGCAGCGGCCATCGAAAATAACTGGGCCCGGTTTTATGGCGGATTACATTTTCATAATTCCTGTATTACCAGCACTGAAATTGGAAAAAATGTGGGGCAATTAGTTTCATCTCGCCTCCGCATGAAAAAGCAACCTTAATTTCAAGAACCCTACATCTAATTTTATGCGCACAAAAATATTTTTACTAATCATACTTTTTTCTGCTTCTCGCGAGTTATTTGCTCAGGGATGTGTAGCCATCAGAAGTAATGGGGCACTATGTTCCATGGATCATGCAGACTCTATTGTTTCTAAATGGCAGTTTGCCGCAAATACCCGCTATTTTAAATCATTCCGACATTTTGTGGGATACGCAGAACAACCCCAGCGGGTTGAATTGGGTACCGAGGTAATCAATCACAATTACTCCCTCGACTTAACTTTGTTTCATCATCTTTCTAACCGATGGACGCTGATGGCCAATGTGCCCATCATTTACAACACGCGTTCTTCCCTTTACGAACATGGGGGATTGCAGCGCTACAGCACCAGCTCTTATGGAATTGGAGATGCAAGGTTGGCTGTTTACAGATGGTTACTGGATCCGGCAAAACATCATAACCTGAATATTCAGGCAGGGCTGGGCGTAAAATTGCCTACCGGCGATTATCGGTATGCCGATCGTTTTTATACGGCAACTCCTAGTGTTACCCGTTTTGGACCAGTAGATCAGTCCATACAATTGGGTGATGGCGGATTAGGATTTACCACTGAGTTAAATGCCTACTATATGTTTAAAAATGGCTGGGGCTTATATGGCAATTTCTATTATCTGATAAATCCCCGCGAACAAAATGGGGTTTCTACCGCACGGGGAGGTTTGTCTAGCGCCAATCAACTTATTGGAGGAAGTGATGTGATGAGCGTACCTGATCAGGTTATGTATCGATTAGGCGTTAACTATATGGTTGGAAAATTTACCTTCTTGGGGGGAGTTCGCAGAGAAGCCATCCCCGTGAATGATCTGATTGGCGGGAGCAATGGATTTAGAAGACCTGGTTTTATTGTTTCTGCTGAACCTGGTATCGTATATACCCACAAAAAAACCAGTCTATTTGCTTATGTACCTTTTTCTATTACCAGAAACCGCACGCAAAGCGTACCCGACCAGATTGTTTCTGCAGCTACCAGTAAATATACCCAAGGCGATGCCGCATTCTCTGATTATGTGTTGAACCTGGGATTTTCAATTAAGTTCTAATCAAGTTTATCAATAGTAAAAGTCCGGCCTTTTTCGAGTGCCGGACTTCTTTTATCCAGTAACTTCCAAAATATGAAATCCATAAGGCTGCAGGATAAAATAATCATGATCAGAACCTACTGCAATCGTTTGTTCCGTCCAGTGATCATATAAACGCGTAATCGATTTCCCTTTTTCTTTAAATGCATACCAGGTTAGGTAGGCAGATTGCGGACTAAAATTGAAAAGACAATAAACTTGTTGATGGGTGTTTTCCCGAATAAAACCTGCCACATGGATATTATGAGGCGTTAACCAGCTAAGATTTCCGGTATCCGCAATAGCAGATAATTTTTTTCGAATTTGAATGAGGCGTTGGGTAGCAGTAAAAATGCTTTTTCCGTCGGCATTATCATCGGCTTCCCATTTTTGCCAATCAATTACAGGGCGGTGCATCCAGCGATTATCATAACTTTTTCCAGGATCACTTAGGTAGCTGTAGTCGTTGGTATATCCCTGCTCATCTCCATAAAAAAGTACCGGAATGCCACCGATAAAAAAGCTTTGCGCCTGCATGAGTAAAATTTTTTGGATGGCGATTGCTCTTTCAGCTTGGGATCCCTTTTTACTAGCTTTTTCTAATCCACATAATGATGCCAGCGATCCGCTGATGCGTGCATCCTGGGTTTTGGGGTTTACAGAAAATAAAGCTCCCGTAGCAGGAGAGCCAGGCAAGGAACCTGCATAATATTCTTTTAAGAATTTTCTGTGCTCATACGAATTAAATCCAGCGGCGGCAATCATGCTGTCATCGTATCCTAATCCAATATCATCGTGGCATCGGGTGTAGGTTATCCAGGAAGCTCCTTTGGGTTTTTGCAACAAGAGGGGTTGTGCAGCCAGCATTATCCGTGTATCTCCGGTTGCCAGTGCGTCCCATTGCAATGCCATTTGCGTGGCATGATAGGCAAAATCACATTCCCTTCCGGCATATAATCCCTCACCAAAATATTTCATGATTTCTCTGGGTGCTACAATGGCTTCCCCCAACAATGCTACCCCCGGTGCTGCTACCTGTAAACATTGTTTCAGTAACCGGAGCAGCGTATGTGCCTGGGGTAAATTTTGACAGGTAGTGCCCAACTGTTTCCAAATGAATGCAGGAGCATCGATGCGTAATATGTCTACTCCCAAATTGGCATAAAAAAACAGGGTATCCAGCATAGCCACAAAAACCGCTGGATTGGTATAGTTGAGGTCCCACTGATACGAATGAAATACCGACATCACCCATTGATTACATGCTTTCACATACGTGAAATTACCCGGTGAACTTTCTGGAAATATCTCAGGCATGGATGCATCAAACTGGTCGGGAATTTCCCGATTAGGGTACATATAATAATATTGCTGAAATGCCTTGTCTCCCTCTTTGGCTTTGCGAGCCCATTCGTGGTGATGGGAAGTGTGGTTTAACACAATATCCAACATCAAATACATTTCCTTCTCCTCCATTGCTAACTTCAGCTTTTGTAAATCGCTCAGGTTGCCAAAGCGGGCATCCACTTTTCTAAAATCCGATACGGCATATCCGCCATCACTTTCTCCGGCAGGACTCTCAAAAACCGGCATGAGGTGCAAGAAGTTTACACCCAGCTTATTGAGGTATTCGAGTTTACTGCTCATGCCCTTCAGGTTGCCGGCAAACCGATCTACATATAAACTCATGCCTGCGATTTGGTTGCTCAGGTACCAACCCCCTTGTTCCAACTTTTTTTCATCTAATTGCTGCAGGGCAGGTCTTCTTTTTTGGTGGGCATCTACTATAGTTTCAACCAATTGGTTAAAATATAAATCGTAAGCAGGGTGATGATGGTAGATGGAGGAGAAAAGCGATTCAATAGCGGCTGCATTCGCAACAAATCGAGTATAAAAATTAACGTTAGCCGGGTTTGCATGCAAGGAATTTTTTTCCAGCGCCCTTTTAATTTTTTGATGTAAGTGATGTTGATACACAAGTAAGGAATTCTATTGAAAAATTTGATCGGTAAGGTGTTCGAAGGCTTCCATTGCACCCATGAATTCGCAAGTGCGGGCACCGGCTTTATTGGCATTTACGGTAATGGCTTTCCATTGCTCAACTGAAAGTTGTTTCATTTGACTGGTACCAAATTTGCTCAGTTGAAATAAAAGCGCTCCCACAAAAGCATCTCCGGCACCGGTAGTGTCTATGGGGGTTATAGGAATACTGGGAATTACAAACGATTCTCTGTTAATGCAAAGTAGGGTTCCATCTTTTCCTAGGGTGATGGCAAATACGGCAGTTGATAAATCCATCAGCACGCGGGTGGCTTCTGATAAATCAGCACAACCGGTAATCAACAAAGCTTCTTCATCACTCATTTTAAAAAAATCGCAGTGTTGTAAAAAGTGCCGCGATTGTGCAATAAAATGGCTCGGATCACCCGGAAATAGCAGATGCCGATAGTTGGGATCGAAGCTGGTGAATATCCCCTTTTTTCTTGCTTCGGAAAGCAGGTATAGATAAGCTGCTTGTAGGGGGCCGGGTAAAAAGCCGGTGGCAGATCCAAAATGAATAATAGAAATTTCGTCTAGGGGAATTTCTTTCACATCGTCCTTACTAAGTTCCCCATCTGCGCCTCGGTTAAATACAAAATCCCTTTCTCCATTTTGCATCAGCGATACAAATGCAAAAGTGGTAAAATGATTGGGGTCGCTAAGCATCCAGCGGGTATCTACCCCAAAATGCAGCATCTGGTCCCGGAGGTGTTTGCCAAAGGGATCGTTACCTACTTTGGCAGCAATGGATACAGTACCTCCCAGTGCAGCAATTGCTGCTGCTACATTGGTGGGGGCACCCCCGGCCTTTTTTAAAAAATGATTGCCATCCGATAAGGCAGTTCCTTTATCGGTACATATCATATCAATCAAGGCCTCGCCAATACAAAGTATTCCCATACATTATTTATTTCCTTCAATTAAAAATTTATCCATGCCCACCGGCTGATGGCAGGTTTTCTAACTCCTCATCGCTTGGATTACTCGCTTTTATCAGTAAAGTGGCTAAACTGGCGATCAGTAATAAGATGCCGGCAAAACTAATGGCTTTCCTCGGGTCGTTATTTAAAAAATGCTGTAAAACATATCCAAAAGTAGTGGTCTGCAAAATCATCGGAATCACAATCATCATATTGATGATACCCATATATACTCCATATCGTTCTTTCGGTATATTATGAACTACCATCAAATAAGGAACGCCCATCATACTTGCCCAGGCAATCCCAAATCCGGTTACCGGTAAAAAAATCAGGTGCTTATCCTGAATCATCGGAAAAATAATAAACCCAATGCCCGCCAGTAACAAACAAATAACATGTACCGCTTTTGCACTGTATTTTTTTGCCAGGTATACCAATATAAACGCAGAGAGAAAGGTCATAATATTCGACCATCCGCCTACCAATCCTGCCCATCCCACCGCTTCCTCATATTGTTTGGGATTAATTTGTGGAGTGGCATTCCATACACTCAAGGCAATACTTTTAGAAGTGTTTTGCCAATAACAGAATAAGGCATACCACTGAAATAAATATACCAATGCCAATTGCCACATTACACGAGGCATATGTTGTATAGCCGAAATAATTTCAATAAAAGGAGCAAATAACCCACCCTTTTCGGCTCGTAAGGCGGCCAGTTCCTCCTCTGTGGGAGGTATCTCTGGTGTGGTGGAGGTTGACCAAAGCACAGAAGTGATGGAGCAAATAGACCCTAAAAAGAAGGACGCAAAAACCCAATAAGGGATTTGTCCGTGCGATTGTTTTAGAAATTCAATTTTCTGAAAAGCATACAGCGACAAGTTTGCCAGTGTAATGCCCAGCCCGGTAAAAAAACTTTGCGATAAAAATCCGGTAGGCATTTGTGAGGGAGGCAATTTGTCGGCAATAAATGCCCGGTAAGGTTCCATGGCCGTATTATTGGCTGCATCTAATACCCATAAGAGTCCAGCAGCCATCCAAAGGGAGCTACTGAATGGATAAATAAATAAGCATATACTGCAAAAGAGCGCACCCAGAAAAAAATAGGGCTTGCGCCTTCCCCAGCGGGGATGCCAGGTTTTATCACTCAATGCACCTATAATCGGTTGTATCAGCAATCCGGTTACGGGTCCTGCCAAATTGAGTATAGGTATCTGCTCGGGTTGGGCACCTAAAAAATCATAAATCGGATTGATGGCAGTTTGTTGCAATCCAAAACTATACTGGATACCGAAGAATCCCACATTCATATTGATAATCTGCAAAAAACTCAGCCGAGGTTTTATACGCATGTAAAAGCAGTTAGTAGCTGTAAAATACTACATTATTCCTATATATCTATAACTGCTTTCAACGCTTTAAATAGCTCAGTTTTCAAATCATTTCAGTATCTTTCGCGCAATTTATACCCCATGAAAAAAATAGTATTTATAGCCCTTAGCTGGCTTAGTTTTTACTCAGTAAATGCACAGTCGAAAGAGGTACAATCACTTGCTTCAGCACTGCAACAGTTTCACCAGGCAATGATTAATGCAGATCCCATCTTGCTCAATCAATTAACGGCTGATAGCCTTAGTTATGGTCATTCCGGTGGAAATGTAGAAAATAAAGCCTCTTTTGTAGATCATTTAGTTTCGGGACAGTCTGATTTTGTTACCATGGATGTAACCGATTTAACTATATCGGTAGTAGATCATGTTGGCATAGTTCGATGCTCGCTTTTTGCCAATATTAATGATAAGGGAAAGCCTTCCACTGTTAAGTTGAAAGTTATGTATGTATGGGTGAAAGAAAAAAAGGAATGGAAGCTGCTGGCGCGCCAGGCTGTTAAAATATTACCATAATGCTATTGCCTTAATTTTTTTTATATGTTCACTTTTTTTCGAAGCATACTTGCAACGCTTTTACTTTTTATTATTTGTTCTATTCTAAATGCGCAGCCAATTATTTGTTCTATTCTAAATGCGCAGCCAATTCCCACGATTTCTACCCAGTCTCTTAATCGATTTCTTGCGCTACCGGCAACAGGCGGAACAACTCCGGATTTTGTACAAGACCTTTCAGGTGTTGAATGGCATCGGTTGGCAAAGATCTGGAACTACACGGGCGACCCACAATATTTTCGGCGGCTACAAAAAATAATCGACCCCTATGTTACCAGCAGTGGAACTTTAGCAGGATGCCATCCGAGTGATAAGTTCGTGAATGGAGAAGCCTTGTTGATTGTGTATCAAGTAACGCAACAGGAAAAATATTTTACAGCTGCCACTCAATTGTTTCGGATGATGCAGGCAACTTATTTTGCTGCTAAGGAAAAGAAAGTCGACTATTCCGAGCAACTTCCTATTACGCAGATTCCCTTTTATGCAGCTTATGCAGGTTTTATGCGAGATACGGCTTCCTTTACTGCGCTTGCCAATCAAGTAGAAAATGCTTATCGGGTATTGAAGCAATCGGGTAAGGTAGATGTAATTAATACAGTTAATTTACTGAGCATACTAGTAGATGTGCTAGATTACTATCCTACGGCCCCAGCCGCAAATCGCTTTAAAACGCTCATTAATCAGTTGGCTAATCAGGCTAACACCATTCAATGGAAAACACAATTTTCACATCCTGCCCCCGAATACCAAGCTAATTTGCAGAAAGCGCAATTCGAGTATGTGTATGCAATTAGTAAGGCCATTCGGAAGCAGTATATCCCGGCAAAGTATGCGAATCGTTTCTCCGAACTAGATCCTAATTTATTTACTGCGGAAGCCAAATCTGTTGACTGGCAAGCCGCTGCCTGCATCGAATGGGATCTGCTTCAAAAAAACAGTGTTGGAAAAAACAGGTTGTTTTTATTAGATGATTATTTTAATGCAGAAAAAAAAGCAGATGTTTCGGGTGTTGTAAAGCCCTATCACTATAAATGGGATGAATGGCACAATGGAGGATTTTATATGCTGGGAGATATTATAGAAAGTGCCGGCTTGCAAACAGGAACCCTTTCTACAGCCCCCACCGCAGATAATCTGAGGGATGCCAGCATTTATATGATAGTAGATCCAGACCATGTGCCCGACAATCCTACCCCTAACTACATGACGGATGCCTACGCCCAAACTATTGTAAACTGGGTAAAATCAGGTGGAGTTTTGGTGCTTTTTCATAATGATAAAGTGAACACAGAGTTTACCCATTTTAATATACTCAGTAAATCTTTTGGCATCACCTTGAATGAGGATATCCAAAACCGGGTGCCGGGAGTAGAATTCGCCTATGGGAAAGTGGATATTCCTGCTGCACATCCTGTTTTACCCAACGTGCAAAAGATTTATCAAAAAGATGTCTGTTCCATAACGGTGCAAGATCCGGCTAAAGTATTGCTACAGAAAGACAGTGTTGCCATTTTTGCTGTGGCTAAACTGGGTAAGGGAACTGTTTTTGTTACGGGTGATCCCTGGTTGTACAATGAGTATGTAAGCGGATTACGTCTCTCCCCAGATTTTCAGAATTTTCAGGCAGCCAAAGATTTGGTTCAATGGCTGATTCGGCAGATTCCCAATAAGCAACGTAATTAGTTATTTCATTCAAACAGTTACCCATGTTGAATAGCCAACAGGTATTGCAAATTCATCCGGATGATAATGTATTGGTTGCCCTACAGAATATTCCTGCAGGAACTACTATTTTGCATCAGGAGAATGCTTACACCTTACTTGAGGATATTCCTGCCAAACATAAATTTTTTCTGCAGGATATGCAAGCCGCTGAACCGGTTATCATGTATGGGGTTTTAGTTGGCAAAACCCTGCAGCCGGTAAAAGCCGGTAGCCGCATGCGAACTGAAAATACAGGTCATGCTGCTGAACCGTATGATTGGAAGCCTTATACTTACCAATGGACACCTCCGGATGTTTCGAAATTTGCCGGGCGTAGTTTTTTAGGCTATCATCGTTCGGATGGCAGAGTAGGAACGGCCAATTACTGGATTTTTATACCCACCGTATTTTGTGAAAACAGAAACCTGGATGTGATTCGCGAAGCCTTGCAGGAGCAATTGGGTTATACCGTTTCTAATAAATACAAACAAACAGCCCGCAAGCTGGTAGATAGTTTTTTACAAACTGGATCCATTGATCAGGTAGATCTTTCTTCAGCCGCATCTTCCTCTTTACCTCATCGGGTTTTTGAAAATGTGGATGGCATTAAGTTTCTCAATCACCAGGGCGGTTGTGGAGGTACCCGCCAGGATGCTACCACGCTCAGTGCTCTGCTGGCTGCCTATGCCGATCATCCGAATGTGGGGGGTGTTACCATTCTGAGTTTGGGTTGCCAGCATTTGCAAACACCTCAACTACTCGATGATATAAAAAAAAGAAACCCATCATTTGATAAGCCGGTATTGGTTTTTGAGCAGCAGCAAATGCAAAGTGAGGAGCAGCTGATAAACGAAGCTATTCGGGCAACTTTTCAGCAATTGATTCAATTAAATCAACTTCAGCGAAAACCAGCACCAGTAAGTGAATTATGTATTGGCGTTAAATGTGGAGGAAGTGATGGATTTAGCGGCATTTCTGCAAATCCGGCTGTAGGCTACTGCGCCGATTTACTGGTTGCTTTAGGAGGAAAAGTTTTGCTCGCCGAGTTTCCTGAACTCTGTGGTGCCGAGCAGCAACTGATTGATAGAACTCCCCAAGAAGCCACTGCCCGAAAGTTTATACGGCTGATGCATGAGTACAGTGCGGCTGCCGAGCGCGTGGGATCTGGCTTTGATATGAATCCCTCCCCCGGAAATATTCGAGATGGGTTGATTACGGATGCAATAAAAAGTAATGGGGCAGCATTAAAAGGCGGCCATTCACCGGTGGTAGATGTGTTGGATTATACAGAACCTGCTACTCGCCCTGGACTGAGCCTCGTATGCACTCCCGGCAATGATGTGGAAGCAACCACCGGAAAAGCTGCCAGTGGCGCTACCCTGATTTTGTTTACAACTGGGTTGGGTACGCCAACCGGAAATCCAGTATGCCCAACCATAAAGATTGCTACCCATACTGCTCTCGCAAAACGAATGGCAGATATAATTGATATAGATACCGGCGGAATTATCAGCGGAGAAAAAACCATTGCAGCAATGGGAGAGGAGATATTGGAATATTGTATCCAAGCCGCCAGTGGAAACATTACTCCTAAAGCAGTGGGATTGTTGCAGGATGATTTTATTCCTTGGAAGCGAGGCGTTAGTTTATAAGCAAATGGTTAGATTTCTTTTGCGAAAATTGGTAATGCTTACTTGCATTAATCATACCTTCGCAGCTACGTATAAAAAAATGAAATGAGTTTACCATTTTTTCAATTAACCGGTAAAACGGCTCTGGTAACTGGTTGCAATAAAGGCATAGGAAAGTCCATGGCAATAGGCCTTGCGGAAGCAGGCGCGAACATCATTGGCGTATCAGCTTCCCTTGCTGCAAATGGAAGCGAAGTTGAACAGGCAGTAGTAGCTGCCGGAAAACAATTTTTTTCCTATCAAGCCAATTTGAGTAATCGGGAATCGTTGTATGCATTTATCAAACAGGTACAACAAGACCATCCGGTAATTGATATTCTGGTGAATAATGCAGGTACTATTTTACGCAAGCCGGCAGCCGAACATCCGGATGAATATTGGGATGATGTGTTGGCGCTGAATTTAGATGCCCCGTTTATTTTGTCTCGCGAATTCGGCAAGCAAATGGTGGAAAGAGGATCCGGAAAAATAATATTCACCTGCTCTTTATTAAGTTTTCAGGGAGGTATTTTAGTGCCCGGTTATGCAGCCAGTAAAGGTGCTCTGAGCAGTTTGGTAAAAGCCTTGTCTAATGAATGGGCAGGAAAAGGCGTACAGGTAAATGGAATTGCCCCAGGATACATAGCAACCGATAACACCGAAGCCCTGCGGCAAGATGCGGAAAGAAGCACCTCCATCTTATCCCGCATTCCAGCAGGTAGGTGGGGACAGCCGGAAGATTTTAAAGGTCCCGTAGTATTTTTGGCCTCCCCAGCTTCTGACTATGTAAGTGGCACGTTGCTAGTGGTGGATGGTGGATGGATGGGAAGATAATATTAAAAAATAATCAACATGGAAATTCGGTTTCAAAGTAGTCCCCGCGAAGTAAAAGGAATGAATACGCAACAATTGCGTGAAAATTTTTTGGTTCAACACCTGATGCAGGCGAACCAGATACAATTGGTGTATTCTCATTTCGATCGGGTAATTGTTGGGGGTGTAATGCCGGTAAGCAATCCGGTGCTTTTGCCCAATGAAGCAGAGCTGCGGGCCGACTATTTTCTAGAGCGCCGAGAAATTGGTATTATAAATGTGGGAGGCCCCGGTTCAGTGGAAGCAGATGGAGTGGTATATGAATTAAACAAGCTGGATGCACTATATCTAGGAAAAGGCACTCGTTCTGTTAGCTTCTCTTCTGCATCAGCCGATCAGCCGGCACAATACTTTTTATTGTCGGCGCCGGCACATCATACCTATCCCAACCGCCGAATGCAAAAAGACGAAGCAGCACCCGTGCATCTTGGAGAAAAAGCTACTTCTAATGAAAGAACTATTTATAAATATATTCATCAGGAAGGCATTCAGAGTTGTCAGTTGGTGATGGGTCTCACTGTTTTAAAAGAGGGCAGTGTTTGGAATTCGGTACCCCCGCATACCCATACCCGCCGCATGGAAGTATATTTTTATTTTGATTTACCAGAAGCACATCGGGTATTTCATCTGATGGGTGAGCCACAAGAAACCCGCCATATTGTAATGGCTAACCAGGAAGCGGTTATTTCTCCACCCTGGTCGGTACATTGCGGACCAGGTACCACCAATTACGGATTTATTTGGGCGATGGCAGGCGAAAATTATACGTTTACCGATATGGATCCGGTTCCCATCGCTACCATGCAGTAATGGCGGTTATTAGATTTTTACTTTGATTACCAGTTTCTTGATGGTACCCTCTCCAATCATAGGGGCATGCACATCTTCGGGGTAGAAGATTACAAACTGATTTTGCTGCAATCCAACATACATGTCTGGCGCATCTGCATAAAATAACACATCTTTTTCGGGGTTATATTCCCCTTTGGGAGATTGACAGGTAGAGCGTGGTTTCCATCCAATTGTTTCAGCACCTCGGATACAAACCTGAATATCTATATGTGCATTATGGCATTCGAATTTTGCAGTGGATTCGGCAGCCAGCACGCCGGACTTATCGGATACAATGCCTTTCAGATTTTCTCCATCAATCTCAAATTTGCCGGGCTCTAATGATGCAAGGTTGGTTTGTTGGATAAAATCGAATGCTTTTGCAAACAGTGGATGTTGGTTTACATATCGATGGAGCTGATTTAGTTGATCTATAATCATGGCAAAATTTTAAGAGCAGAATTACTAGGGTTATCGTTGAACTCTTCCACTTCCGTCTCCCTTCATCAGCTCTTTTACTTCTGAAAGGGTGGCATGATTGAGGTCTCCGGGAATGGTATGTTTGAGGGCAGAAGCGGCTACACCAAATTCAGCTGCTTCAGGCATGGGCATTCCGGATACTAAGCCGTAGATAAATCCGCTGGCAAAAGAGTCTCCGCTTCCAACTCGATCAACGATGCGCACCTCGTATTGTTTGGTATGGTAAAATTCATTGCCGTCGTATACCAGGGCGCTCCAGCCATTATCGGAGGCACTGTGGCTTTCCCGTAAGGTAGAGGCGATGTATTTAAATCCAAACTTATCCTTCATTTGTTTGAATACACTTTTATAGCCATCCAAATTTAATTCCCCTTTAGTAACATCGGTTCCTTCGGAGGTAAATCCAAGGGTGGTATCGGCATCTTCTTCATTACCGATACATACATCTACATGGGCGCAGAGCCGCGTCATTACTTCCCGGGCTTTTTCTTTGGTCCATAATTTTTTACGGTAATTCAAGTCGATACTGGTAGTAATCCCTTTTGCTTTGGCAGCTTTCAGGGCAGCTTCCGTAAGTGCTGCGGATTGATCGCTGAGTGCGGGGGTAATACCGGTTGTATGAAACCAGCTGACTCCTTCAAAAATTTTATCAAAATCAAATTCAGCAACATCTACCTGTGAAATAGAAGCGCCGGCCCGGTCGTAAATTACTTGAGAAGCCCTCATAGAAGCACCTGTTTCGAGAAAATAGATGCCCAGTCGTTTACCCCCTCGCACAATAAATTGGGTATCTACCCCATACCTGCGAATATGATTGATTGCTGCCTGCCCCAGGGCATTGTCGGGAACTTTGGTAACAAAAACACCCTGTAAACCATAATTCGACAAGGCAACCGCCACATTGGCTTCACCGCCACCGTAGGTAACATCCAAAGAATCACTTTGTACAAATCTTTCATGGCCGGGTGTAGAGAGGCGCATCATGATTTCGCCGAGGGTAACAACTTTTTGCGACATGTTTTATTCTTTATCGGTTCAAATAAAATAAGAAGGGAAAGGACTATCTTTAAATCAGGCAAATTTGTTCAATATTATGTTCCCTACATCTTTTTTGAGCATTTTTTCCTAATAAATATACGCAATCGTTTGCGTAATAATTTCGTTTCAAACCCTCGATTTTGTTAACATTGTTGCTAGATTTTTAGCCATATGAGTAAGAAAAATGCACTACTACAATTAATTCCTCAACAAGGAATATTACCGCTTTTTTTTCATAAAGATCCTGAAGTAAGTATTCAGGTGTTGAAAGCATTGTATAATGCGGGAATCCGGGCGGTAGAATATACCAATCGGGGGGAAGCTGCCCTTTCCAACTTCAAATTGATGAAGCAATTGTGCGAATCTGAAATGAAAGATTTGTATTTAGGTATTGGCACTATGAAAAACGCCGAAATGGCGAAAACTTTTATAGATGCCGGAGCCGATTATCTGATTTGTCCGGGTTGGGTTCCCGAGGTTGCCGAAGTGGCCGACCAACACGATATGCTTTGGGTTCCGGGTTGTATGACGCCCTCCGAAATTATTGCGGCAGAAAATAAGGGTGCTCGTATGATTAAATTATTTCCGGGCAATGTGCTGGGCCCCGGTTTTATGTCGGCCATCAAGGAATTATTCCCGCAACTACTTTTTATGCCAACTGGCGGGGTAGAACTCGACCGGGATAATATTGCCGGATGGTTTAAAGCGGGCGTTTGTGCCGTTGGCATGGGAAGTAAGTTAATCACCAAGCCATTATTGGAAGCAAAACAATACGATCAAATTACACAGGCAACCCGTGAGGTTATGGCCATTATTAAATCTATTCAAGCATGATCTCAACCGGAAAAATCGGCAATTATCGCTGGACGATCTGCGCCCTTTTGTTTTTTGCAACCACGGTAAACTATCTCGACCGTCAGGTACTTAGTTTATTAAAGCCCCTGCTGGAAAAAGAATTCAACTGGAGTAATTCTGATTATGCCAATATCACCTCCGTATTTCAGTTTGTTTATGCGATTTCAATGGTATTTGCTGGAAGAATTGTAGACCGTTTGGGAACGAAATGGGGATATGCCTGGTCGATTATAATCTGGTCGTTGGCAGCCATTATCCATGCATTTGCAGTTCCATTGGGTACTGCAGTATCTGGTATGTTGGGTTTGGTGGGCTTAGCAGCCGTACCCGTATCCATTGCCGGATTTATGCTTTCGAGGGCCTTATTGGGCTTTGGTGAAGCGGGAAACTTTCCGGCAGCCATTAAAGCCACCGCCGAGTATTTTCCAAAAAAAGAAAGATCTTTTTCTACGGGTATATTTAATTCTGGAACGAATGTTGGGGCTGTATTGGCACCCTTATCTGTACCCTGGATTGCCCAACACCTCGGGTGGGAAGCCGCTTTCGTTATCATTGGGGCTGTTGGTTTTATATGGCTGATTTTTTGGTTTTTATATTACGAAAAACCCGAAGAGCAAAAAAGATTGTCGCCTGCCGAACTAGCATATATCAATGGCGATCGCGCAGAAACAGCTACATCCGCAACCACTCAAAAAACACCTTGGTTACCCTTACTGGGGTTCAATCAAACCTGGGCCTTTGTTATCGGCAAATTTCTTACAGACGGTGTTTGGTGGTTTTATCTGTTCTGGTTACCCGGATTTTTAAAAGATCAGTATGGAAAGGAAGGAACTGCTGTAATGCTTCCTTTAGCGGTGTTGTATAGTATGACGATGGTGGGCAGTGTAGGCGGTGGATGGTTCCCTACCTATTTTATCAATAAAGGGTATAAGCCCTACGATGGAAGAATGAAAGCCATGTTGATTATTGCATTTTTCCCGCTGGTGGTTCTATTGTCACAACCTTTTGGCAGTATTAGTTTTTGGGTTCCGGTTTTATTAATAGGAATAGGAACTTCGGCTCACCAAGCCTGGTCGGCCAATATATTTACCACCGTTTCGGATATGTTTCCGCAAAAAGCCATTGCTTCGGTGGTGGGTATTGGCGGCATGGCAGGTGGACTAGGCGGGGTTATCATTTCTAAAATTGCTGGCTGGTTATTTGATGGGTATAAAATGAGTGGGATTAAAGATGCTTTCAGTAAGGCCACTGATGCAGGCTTAGGTAATCTGGTTACTCAGGTTCAGCAACTGAAATTGTTAGACAAGCAAGGCGCCCTGATAAACCTTGCCAAAAAAGAAATTTATAGTCTCCCGGCGGATTTGCAATCTCAGATTCAACAACTAAATCCCGAAGGATTCACCCAACTAGTAATTTTGCAAAAGGAATGGGTACATTCATCTTTGAATACGGCCTATACTATGCTGTTTGCTTATTGTGCTACCGCCTATTTACTGGCTTGGGCAATTATGAAAACGCTGGTGCCAAAGGAAAAACAGGTTAACCTGAACGGGAACTAGAAAATAGCGGAGCTGAGTTAATTGGATTTCTTCTGAACAATGCATAATCGTTCTGCATATGTTGGATAAAATTTTTGTAAAAAGTATTTGCATTTTGGTGCTATCTGGTTGGGTACATCCTCATCTGAAAGCCCAATCTAAAGAAGTATTTACCGTAACCGACTTCGCTGCTGAGAAGCGGGTGGAAGTGAAAGTAAATAATCGCCTCTTTACCCAATTCATTTATTCCGATACCCTCGAAAAACCTGTATTATATCCCATACTTGCAGCCGATGGTATTGCCATTACAAGAGGTTTTCCCTGGAAGCCGGAGCCCAATGATCCCACCGACCATCCCCATCATCTGGGCCTTTGGATGAATTATGAGAAAGTAAACGGACTCGATTTTTGGAATAATTCCTTTGCAATTCCCGCAGATAAAAAAAAATTGTATGGATGGATTCGTACCCGGAAAATATTGCGGGCAGAAGGCGGGGAGCAAGGTATCATTGAGTACCAGGCCGACTGGACCAATCAAAGTGGGCAAGTAATTTTACAAGAGAAAACAAAATGGGTATTTAATCAAGAAAAACAAATTCAGTGGATTGACCGCTTTACTGAGTTAACCGCTGCAACCAGTGTGTCTATGCCGGATGCCAAAGACGGACTCCTGGGTTTGCGGGTGGCGCATGAATTGGAATTACCCATTACCGAATCGAAAGAATATACCGACGCACAAGGGAATGTTACTAATATTTCTTTGGTAAAAGATCCATCAGTAACCGGTAAGTATATTACATCAGCCGGAAAAGAGGGCGATGAAGCCTGGGGTACTCGCGGAAACTGGTGTATGTTGTATGGCAGAAGAGCTGGGAATCCCATTAGCATTACCATTATTGATCACCCTTCTAATTTGGGATATCCAACCTACTGGCATGCCAGGAATTATGGATTATTTGCGGCTAATCCGTTGGGTCAGAAAATTTTTTCAAAGGGAAATGAAAATCTGAACTTTCGCTTATTAAAGGGGCAATCGGTTCGGTTTCAATATCGAATAGTAATCACGGCCGGCCTACCGGTTCCTGAAACCAGCCGAGTAGATCGGTGGGTAAAGCAGTTCGAAAAAATGGGGAAGGAATAAGGCTTTTTGCATTCAGCTAAGTATTATTACTTTGCTACTTATCTTCGTTCTATGTACATCGCGGTAAGCTATCAAAAAAAGAAAGTAATACAAGCACTCCGGTATCATTTTATTCAGCGAACGGAAATCCGGATTTTGATGATACTGGTAAATGTATTTGCCATACTGTCTGCCGGTTTACTTTACTGGAAAATCATTCGCCCCGAGCCTTTCTTGCTGGGTTCATTAATATGGTTGGGACTGATGGCTGCTTTCTGGTATATCCTACCAATGAGTATCTATGCCAAGTCGCCCACTTTTCGGGATCAGTTTACTATCCTTACTACCGATGAGGAACTGGTTTTAGAAAACGATCGGGGAACTGCCCATTGGGAGTGGCAAAGATTTAGTCGGTTTTTTGAAAGCCCTCATTTCTTTCACTTGTACTTTACTCCCCGCTCATTTTTTCTTATTCCCAAAGAAACCATTACCCAAGATGGTTTACACAACCTGCGGGGACTGCTACACCAAAAAATTGGGGATTAGCGTTATAAACTTTTTTCCATCACATAATGGGGAACGGTTACTTCTGTAAATTCATCACTGCAAATACGGTACCCGCTTTTTTCGTAAAAACCAACTGCCGATTTACGGGCATGCATGGTTAATCGTTGATATTTTCTATCCCGGGCGATGTTTTCGGCAAAACTCATCAATACCCTACCAATTCCTTTTCCTTGAAGGGGGGCACCCACCGCCATCTGGCGCAGACGAACTGTGCTGGGGTCGGTTTCCGTTAAAATACAACAGGCTTCCAGTTGATCATCTTCAAAACATCCAAGCAGAATATCATCTTTTTCTTTTTCCAATTCCTCGGGGGTAAAGCCTAATCCCAGCGGTTTTCTGAGTAATTGCAGCCTTAATTCAACCATTTTTTGGTAATCGGAGGAGCCATGATCGATGATTTTTAAGGCCATTTTGGGTATATATTACTACAATTTACGCCGGATTTACCTAAAAAAACGCCAAAAATGATAAAAATCGCTCCAAACCATTTTTGTAACCTGAAACAAATATCTCCATAAAACATTGGTTATTTAACAAAAAGTATATTTTTGCGCCTGTAACAAAACATTTTACAATGTCTGACATCGCTACAAGAGTTAAGAAAATCATTGTTGACAAATTAGGAGTTGACGAAGCTGAAGTTACAAATGAGGCTTCTTTTACGAATGATTTGGGTGCCGATTCGCTCGATACCGTTGAGCTGATTATGGAGTTTGAAAAAGAATTCAATATCTCCATTCCGGATGAGCAGGCTGAAACCATCACTACTGTTGGTCAGGCTGTTGCATACCTGGAAGAGCACGCAAAATAATTGTACTCCTTTCAGGATAATTTACAATCCGTCATTATGTAACCTTCAAAGAGTTGCATGATGGCGGATTATCAGTTAATCAGGCTAACCATGCAATTGAAAAGAGTTGTTGTTACCGGAATAGGTGCTATTACCCCCATCGGAAATAATCTGGAAGATTTTTGGCAGGGAATGTTGAACGGTGTATCCGGATGTGGACCTATTACCCAATTTGATGCTGCCAAATTTAAAACCCGCATTGCCTGCGAGATTAAGGGGTTCGACCCTCTTAATCATATGGAGAAAAAGGAGGCGCGGAAATTAGATCGATTTACCCAAATAGCCCTTGCTGCCAGTGATATGGCCGTTGCAGATGCCGGCATCTCCCGCGAAAATGTAAATATCGACCGCGTAGGCGTAATATTTGCCAGCGGTATTGGCGGACTGGTAACTTTTCAGGACGAAGTGATGGAATTTGCCAAAGGCGATGGGGTTCCCCGGTTTAATCCGTTTTTCATTCCCAAAATGATATTGGATATTGCTGCCGGACAAATATCCATGCGCCATGGTTTTCGTGGACCAAACTTTGCAGTGGTGAGTGCTTGTGCATCCAGTACCAATGCCATTATTGTTGCTACAGATAATATCCGAATGGGTAAGTCTGACATAATATTAACAGGTGGCACCGAATCGGTAATGGGTGAATCGGGTGTTGGTGGATTTAATGCCATGAAAGCCTTGAGTGAGCGAAATGACGATCCGCTAACTGCCAGTCGTCCTTACGATAAAGACCGCGATGGATTTGTGATGGGCGAAGCCTCTGGAGTGCTGGTGCTGGAAGAATATGAGCACGCTGTAAAACGCGGTGCCAAAATTTATTGCGAAATTGCCGGCGGTGGTGCAACGGCAGATGCCTATCACCTTACCGCCCCCCATCCCGAAGGATTGGGTGCCAAAAATGTGATGCATGCCGCATTACAGGATGCTGGAATGAAACCCGAAGACATCGACTATATCAATACACACGGTACTTCCACTCCCCTGGGTGACGGAGCCGAACTGAATGCCATTCTGAATGTATTCGGCGAACACTCGTATCAGTTGAATATTTCCTCTACCAAATCTATGACGGGCCACTGTTTGGGTGCGGCCGGCGTAATTGAGGCAATCGCTGCTATTCAAAGTGTTATACACGATATGGTACCTCCAACCATCAATCACTTTACCGATGATCCGGAGTTAGATCAACGACTGAATTATACTTTTCACAAACCCCAGCAAAGACTGGTTCGAGCAGCCCTCAGCAATACATTTGGGTTTGGCGGACACAATGCTTGTATCATTGTGAAAAAATTCTTAGCTTGAGTGCGTGATACAACTGCTCAATTTTTTTACCAGAAAGCCTGGATACGAAACTAAATTCGCCCTTCAATTAAAAGAGGTATTGGCTATTGAAACATCCAATACCCAACTGTATCGTACTGCCCTTAGCCACCGTTCGGTAAAAGAAACGACCGACGAAAATAACGAGCGCCTCGAATACCTGGGAGATGCTATACTCAGTGCTATTGTTGCCGACTACCTTTTTAAAAGATATCCGTATAAGGGAGAGGGCTACCTAACAGAAATGCGAAGCAAAATGGTTAACCGCCAACAGCTGAACGAAATTGCCCTTCGCATGGGCCTGCGAAAACTAACCTTCTACAATAAATTCGATAATGCCCTTAAAGGAAGTCATATTTTTGGAAATACCCTCGAAGCCTTGGTAGGCGCTGTTTATCTGGATAAGGGCTACCGACAAACCCAGCACTGGGTGCTCAATCAGGTGGTGATGCCCCACATGTTTGTAGATGATTTGGAATCGGTGGATATCAACCTGAAAAATAAACTCATCGGCTGGGCCAGCAAAACCGGTAAAACACTCAGTTTCGAACTGGTGGATGAAAAGCGGGAAGGCAACCGGCGCTTGTTTCAAATGGATGTGCTGATCGACGGTGAAACCATTGCCTCCGGAAAGGGATACAATAAAAAAGACGCCAGTCAGCAAGCCGCTCAAACCGCTTTGCTAAAACTGGGTATTTAATAGCTGCCCTATTTTTCGATTACTTTTTTATCTCCTCGCACAACTCAACCAACACGCCCCCCGCCGATTTGGGATGCACAAAACATACCCATTTATTGTCGGCACCCCTTTTGGGCTCATCGCTTAATAAGCGAAATCCGGCAACCTTCAACCGGCTCATTTCAGCCCGGATATCCGGTACTTCAAATGCTATATGATGCAAGCCCTCCCCCTTTTGGTCTATAAAACGAGCAATCACCCCATCGGACTGCATACTTTCTAGCAGCTCAATTTTAGAGTCGCCAGTTTGATAAAATGCTGTTTGCACCCCCTCCGTTTCCACAGCCTCTTTTTTATAGCAGCCTGTATTTAGCAGTTGCTCGTATAAGGGTACCGAAACGGACAAATCCTTAACAGCAATGCCAATATGTTCAACCTTATACATAAAAAAATTATTTTATATGTAATATAAAACTGTAATATGTTTGCCTGATGGCAGGCTTATTTTTGAAACAAAATTGTTAAAAAATAAATTGGCGGCGCTTTCCTTTACAAAATATGTAAATTTTCTTTTACGAAATATGGAAAATAAAGGGTTAGCTGCCGATTCGAATTTCTTTTGACAACCTATTGCAGTACTTTTGTGTTATAGTATTAAATTAATCGTTTTTTCATGTTGAAGTTACCTGTTTATTTGGATAATAACGCTACCACCCCGATGGATCCGCGCGTGTTAGAAACTATGATTCCGTACTTTACGGAACATTTTGGCAATGCGGCCAGCCGTAACCATCCTTTTGGCTGGCAGGCAGAGGAAGCGGTAGATTACGCCCGTGAGCAGGTTGCTAAGTTGATTGGTGCCGATCCCAAAGAAATTATTTTCACTTCCGGGGCAACCGAAGGAGATAATCTGGGTATCAAAGGGGTGTTCGAAATGTATGCCTCCAAGGGAAATCACATCATCACCTGCACCACCGAACATAAAGCGGTGCTAGATACTTGCAAGCACATTGAAAAACTGGGAGGTGAAGTAACCTACCTAGAAGTGGATAAGGAAGGTTTGGTAAATCTGGCAGAGTTAGAAGCGGCTATTAAGCCAACAACCATTCTGATTGCCATCATGTATGCCAACAACGAAATAGGCGTTATTCAGCCGGTGCGCGAAATCAGCGCCCTTGCACGGAAGCATGGCGTATTGTTTTTTACAGATGCCGTTCAGGCCGTTGGTAAAATTCCGGTAAATGTATTGGAAGATGGAATAGATATTATGGCATTTACTGCCCACAAAATGTATGGTCCCAAAGGAATTGGAGCCCTCTATGTTCGCAGAAAAAATCCACGCGTTAAAGTAACTGCCCAGATGGATGGTGGCGGCCACGAACGCGGTATGCGCAGTGGTACCCTGAATGTTCCTGGAATCGTTGGTTTTGGAAAAGCCTGTGAACTGGCCCGCGAAGAAATGCAACAAGATGCCGAAAGACTCAGCAAGCTCCGCGATAAACTGGAAACCGAATTGCTACAAATAGAAGAAACCTATGTAAACGGAAGTCGTCAGCATCGCCTGCCGCATGTAAGCAACGTTTCTTTCAAATATGTAGAAGGGGAAGGACTGCTAATGGGTTTCAATAAGAATATTGCCCTTTCGTCCGGCTCAGCCTGTACCTCCGCCTCCCTGGAACCCAGCTATGTGTTGAAAGCACTCGGTTTGGGCGATGATCTGGCACACAGCTCTCTTCGTTTTGGCCTGGGTCGTTTTACCACCGAAGAGCAAATCGATTATACAATCAAATCGGTAACCGATACCGTTTTAAAATTGCGCGAAATGAGTCCGCTCTGGGAAATGTTTAAAGAAGGCATCGATCTCGATAAAATTGAATGGGCACATCATTAATCAGTAAATAACCTATCAGAAAATAATACTACTATGGCATACTCAGAAAAAGTAATTGACCACTACAGTAACCCGAAAAATGTAGGCACCCTAGATAAGTCTAAGAAAAATGTAGGTACCGGACTAGTAGGCGCACCCGAATGTGGTGACGTGATGCGTTTGCAAATTGAAGTGGATGATGCTACCGGCTTAATAACCGACGCTAAATTCAAAACCTTTGGTTGCGGTTCAGCGATCGCTTCCTCTTCCCTGGCTACCGAATGGCTCAAAGGCAAAACCGTAGATCAGGCAATAGAGATAGACAATATGGATCTGGTAGAAGAATTAAATCTGCCACCCGTAAAAATTCACTGCTCTGTGCTGGCTGAAGATGCCATCAAATCGGCTATTAACGATTACCGCAAGAAAAACGGGTTGGAAGAGTTGGTTTTTGAAGAAAAAATACATTAATCATTGGCAGGAGCCTTTAGCAGTTCCATGGTAGATACCGAAAACAGCATATACATTAGCGATAAAGCCCGCACCAAAGTTGATCAGTTGATGCAGGATGCCGCGCTATCAGTTTCTGATGGCTATTTCCTGCGCGTAGGCGTAGTGGGCGGTGGCTGCTCCGGATTGAGTTATCAGATGGACTTTGATAATGAAGTAAAGCCGATGGATCAGGTATTTGAACACAACGGGATTAAAATAGTTACCGACCTGAAAAGCTTTTTATACCTCGTGAATACCGAACTCGATTTTTCGGACGGACTGAATGGGAAAGGATTTTATTTTAATAATCCCAATGCCAGCAGAAGTTGCGGATGTGGAGAGAGTTTTGCCGTATAAATGCCTTCAACTGGTTTAATAAGTTTCCAACAGCCTGCGGGCTGTTTTTTTATGCCCCGCCACCAATTTATACGGTAACGTAAATGTGAGAAAATACCTAAACTATCCGCTTCCATAGGGCGGATTGATCAATAACTAGTAGTTTTGAGCCATGTGGATGATTTGCAAAAAAGAGTGGGCGCAATTTTTTAGCAGCTTAACCGGCTATCTGGCATTAGCTGCCTTTTTTGTGCTCAACGGCTTATTGTTTTTTGTTTTTCCCGATACCAGTTTATTGCAAGATGGATATGCCAGTTTAACCCCCTTTTTTCGCTGGGTACCCTGGGTATTATTGGTATTTATTCCCATCATCACCATGCGAAGCTTTTCGGATGAATACCGATCGGGTTTTTTCGAATTATTACGAACCCTGCCCATTACTGCCTGGGAACTGGTGCTGGGTAAATTTTTGGGCTCCTTGCTAATTGTTTGGGCTGCACTGCTGCCCACTTTATTATATGCATTCACCCTGCAACAACTAAGCGTTAGCGGTGGGATAGATGTGGGCGGTGTTGCCGGTAGTTATGTGGGCTTGCTTTTATTGGGGGCTGCCGCCACGGCAATAGGTATCGCTGCCAGTTGTTTAACTGCCAACACAGTAGTGGCTTTCATCATCGGGTTGCTAATAGGACTATTACTATACAGCGGATTTGATTCTATTAGTCAACTCTCCAGCTTACCGGTTGAGAGCGAATATTACGTACAAATGTTGGGTATGAAGTTTCACTATAGTAGTATCAGCAGGGGGGTACTTGATTCGCGCGATCTTTTTTATTTTATAGGGATAACGGCACTGTTTCTTTATTTCACGCAACAACGGATTCAACAATCATAATATGCTGCATGCTGGGTAAAATCATACAACCATATCGTATCTGGATAGCAGGCATCCTCTTTGTTGCCATATTGTTTTTAACCGCTGGGTGGTATACACGTATCGACCTCACTGCTGAAAAGCGCTATACCCTTTCGCCCTCTACCCAACAATTGCTGAGTGAGGTAGATAGTACGATTGATGTGCAGGTTTTTCTTACCGGAGAACTCCCAGCCAATTATAAAAAATTATCTGTTGCTGCCGCTGAATTATTAGATGAATTTAAAACCCGCTCGCACAATCACCTTCGAGTAACCTTCGCCCTTCCTGATGAAAACATTTCGAACGATACGGTGCGGATGCAGTTATACGATAGTTTAGCACGCCTGGGGGTGGTTTTCGAAACCTCCGAAGAAGTAGGCAGTAAGCGAGAGAAAAAAGTTAGTCAACGCATCATTCCTTCCGCACTGGTAAGTTATCGAGATGGTCAAAAACCCATCGCCATCGACCTGCGGAGCAGTCGTAAAATTTTTAGGCCTTTTGACGTTATCAATCAAAGCCCCGAAGAAGATGTAGAAGCCACCCGGAATGCGGCAGAAGCTTTATTGGAATATAAGTTTGCAGATGTTATTGATAAATTAACAAGAAAAAATATTCCGGTAGTAGCGTATGTAACCGGCAATGGTGAACCGGTAGATTATACAGTAAGTGACTTATATGAAACCTTATTCAGTCGGTATCAATTGGGGAGATTTGATTTAAAAAAGGGATTCCCCAATGCCTCGCTTATTCAAGCATTGATTGTGGTGAAACCTACCCTTCCGTTTACCGACGAAGACAAGCTCAAACTCGATCAGTATGTAATGAACGGAGGCAAAATCATTTGGTTTATAGATAAGCTGCATGCAGAGTTAGATAGTTTGATGCGAAATAAAGGGGGGTATACTGCTTTCGATAGAGGATTGGAGCTAGATGATTTGCTTTTTAAATATGGGGTTCGCATTCAGCCGGATTTACTGCAAGATTTAAACTGCGCCAAGTTGCCCATCGTAGTAGGAAAAAATCCCGATGGGAGTGCTATAATGCAGCGAATACCCTGGCCCTATTATCCTTTTCTTAGTGCGCGCAGCTCTCATCCGATTTCTGCTAATCTCGATCGGGTGTTGCCGATTTTTCCTTCGGGTATTGATACGGTGAAATCTCCCGACATACAAAAAACCATTTTATTGGCAACCGATTCGAATAGCCGCAGCATCAGTTCACCTGCTCAGGTTACGTTAAATAGTGTTCGGTCGGCCGAAGATTTTAGCTCTTTTAATAAAAGCTACTTGCCCGTAGCGGTTTTGTTAGAGGGAACTTTTCATTCTTTGTTTGCCGGCAGGGCCACCACAGCTTTGCAGGATTCTGTACTTAGAGCCAGTGGAGTACCTTTCGCAGCAGAAAATAAGCAGCCAACCCAACAAATAGTGGTGTCGGATGCAGATATTGTAACCAATCCGGTTTCTGCCGGTATGGGTCCCCAGTCGATGGGCGAACTGCCTTTTGAAAACTATCGATTTGCCAACCGAGATTTTTTTCTGAACGCCCTCGACTATCTGGTAAGTGAGCGAAAATTATATGAGAGCAGGAACAAAGATTTTGTGCTGCGCCTGCTCGATAAAAATCGGGTAGCAGAAGAAAAATTTCAATGGCAATTATTAAATATGCTGGTACCTTTGTTGATACTCGCCTTAGTGGCATGGATAGTGCAATCTATTCGCCGGAAAAAATTTCAACGCCCTACTTCTCTTACTCAATAAAAAATAAATGACAGACCATCAAATTGTTTACCTGGTTTTTGGAATAGTGTTGCTGGTGGCGCTGGTGGTTGACCTAGGGTTGCTGAGCAAAAAGAATACCACCATCACCCTCCAAAAAGCCTTGTATCAAACCTTTTTTTGGGTATCGCTGGCTTTATTGTTTTTTATCTTTCTCTTATTTGAGGGGCATGCGCTTTCAGTAGAGAATTCGCATTCCAATATGAATGAGCAAGTAGCTTCCTCTCAATTGGCATTAGAGTTTATCAGTGCCTATTTGATGGAGTGGAGCTTAAGCATCGATAATATTTTTGTATTTATCATCATATTTAATTCCTTCCGGGTAAAGCCTGTTCATTATTCCAGGGTATTATTAGTGGGCATTTTGATGGCCATTTTTTTTCGTATACTCTTTATCACTGTGGGTGTGGCACTGGTGCAGCAGTTCACCTGGGTATTGTATGTTTTTGGCGCATTTCTGCTATTTACCGGCTATAAAATGTTTACCGCCGGCGAGGAGGACGAATTCGACCCGCACAAAAGTTGGATATATCTGCAAATCAAAAGAATATTCCCGCTTACAGAAGAAGATGGAGGCGGAAAGTTTTATATCAGGCAAAATGGCAAGGGCTTGTACACCAGTCTTTTTGTAGTAATTATTTTATTGGCAGCTATTGACTTGGTTTTTGCACTCGATTCCATTCCTGCTGTGATGGGTATTTCAAAAGACCCGCTGATTATTTATACGTCTAATATTTTTGCCGTTTTGGGATTGCGAAGTTTATTCTTTTTACTGCGAACCGCCGTATCCAAGTTCGATTATTTGCAACAGGGCATTGCAATTGTGTTGATTTTTATTGGCGCCAAAATGCTGGGCGAACATTTTATCAGTCAGTGGGTAAGCAAAAATGTGCAGGTAGTTATCTCACTGTTGGTAATCGTAGTTTGTATTGCCGGCTCTATATTCTATTCTATATTCATTAATAAGAAAGGCTTACCCGCCGATGTAAATGCAGATGAATAGTAGGGAAACTTATTCCATTCAGTCAATTGCTGCTATTATGCAGGCCGATTGTTCTTCTAATAAGGATTTCCCCATACATTTTTTACAAACGGATAGTCGCCGCATTATTGCTCCTGCAGAAACCTTGTTTTTTGCCTTGCCAGGTAATCGTCGAAGTGGCGAAGACTATATTCCCGAACTCATTCAGCGGGGAGTAATCGCTTTTGTTGTATCGGCTCATTTTTTAGTGCCGCCAGATTCCCCGGCAGTATTTGTAAAAGTGCCCGATGTGCAAAAAGCACTTCAGCAACTGGCCGCTCATCATCGCAATTTGTTTTCGTTGCCGGTAATTGGAATAACGGGTAGCAATGGAAAAACCATTGTAAAGGAATGGCTGTATCAATTGATGCAGGATGATGAAGTAATTGTTCGAAGTCCACGGAGTTATAATTCACAAATAGGAGTGCCCCTAAGTGTTTGGCAAATCAAGCCGCAACACACATTGGCGATTTTTGAAGCAGGGATCTCTACGGTGGATGAAATGCAGCAGTTACAGCAAATTATCCAACCCACGATAGGGGTGTGCACGAATCTGTCGGATGCACACAGTGAGGGATTCACTGATAGAAAGCAGAAGTTGTTCGAAAAATTGAAATTGTTCTCCGGGGTACAAACATTGGTATATGCGTTGGATGAAGTTGGTATGCCATTGCTATCTGAAAATGGATTGGCAACAAAGGGATTGTCTGCTAATGCTGTATTTTTTTGGAGCCGAAAGCAGCCTGCCACCCTGCAGATTATCGATGAACAAATAGTTTCACATCAAACTCATATATCAGCAATATATAATTCAGCAACTTATCAATTTACTATACCCTTTACCGATCGGATTTCTGTAAATAATGCCCTTACCTGCTGGCTCACCCTCGTTGCCATGGGATATAATACGGCTGTGGCTTCCGAACGGCTCAGTCGGCTCGAGCCCATTGATATGCGGATGCAGTTGATAAAGGGAATCAATCAATGTACACTAATTAACGACAGTTATAGTAACGACCTAACTTCCTTATCACTTGCCATCGATTACCAGGTTCAGCAGGCAGGTGATTTAATGCCATTGTTAATTGTGAGCGATTTGCCGGCGCCGGAAGCTTCAGATGAAATTGTGTATCCTCGGCTGGCAAAAATGCTGCAGGCAAAAGGAATACGGCAGGTAATCGGAATTGGGCCGCGCATTGCCCGCTATGCCAATGCATTTCATTCAGTTCATATACCGGCTACATTTTTTATTGATACCGAATCATTCCTTCGTTCTTTTCAGGAACGCGATTTTCAATTCTCCATCATATTATTGAAAGGTGCCCGGGTTTTTCAATTTGAGCGGATTGTTCGGCGGCTCGAATTAAAAACACATCAAACGCAGTTAACCATCAACCTCACTACCTTATCGCGTAATGTAAAGAAGCATCAATCGATTTTATTGCCCAACACAAAAATGATGGTGGTATTGAAGGCTTTTGGCTATGGCACGGGCAGCGCTGAGATTGCAAAAATGCTTCAATACCAGCAGTTACAATATATTGCCGTAGCCTATATAGATGAAGGAATTGAATTACGAAAGGCGGGTATTGCTTTGCCAATTATGGTTATGAATGCAGAGGAAAGCGGATTTGAAGCGCTGTTACAATATCAGTTAGAACCCGAACTATATTCGTTTGCCATCACCCGCAACTTTTTACAATTTCTGGGTAAAGGCGGGATAACCCACTTTTCGGTGCACCTAAAAATTAATACCGGTATGAACCGGCTGGGATTTAATCCGGATGAAATTCCGGAACTGGTTGCACTGCTTCAGAAAAATCCGCTGCTCAGGGTACAAACGGTGTTCAGTCATTTTATTGCCAGTGAAAACCCCGCAGCTGATGCATTTACCCGTAATCAGTTAGCTGTGTTTACAGCGGCTTGTGCAAAACTGGCTGATTCCTTGCCCTATTCTTTTTTGCGACATATTGCCAATTCTGCAGCTATTCAGCGCCATCCGCAGGCACAGTTAGATATGGTAAGATTGGGAATGGGGATGTATGGAGGAGATCAATCGGGCGACCTAGCATTAGAACCCGTTGCCACCCTAACCACCACGGTTGCACAGGTACGAAATGTACCCAAGGGGCAAACCGTTGGGTATGGTCTGGAAGCAGTGATGGATCAGGATACTATCATTGCTGTTGTGAATATCGGTTATGCCGATGGGTATCCGCGGGCTTTGGGACATGGGGTTGGGGAAATGTGGCTATTAGGAAATCGGGTGCCCGTGGTGGGGCATGTATGCATGGATATGGCGATGTTGGATGTTACCCATATCCCCGAGGTAGTTGCGGGTGCTGAAGTAGAAGTAATGGGAGTGCATATGCCGGTGGCCGAATTGGCTGCTAAAGCAGGAACCATACCCTATGAGATTATGACTGGGATTAGTTCGCGGGTAAAAAGAGTTTACTTAGAGGAATAAATCAGTTGTATACAATTTGATAAATTTTACAGGGAAAACCAAGCCTTTTAGGGCAATTGCTATATTTGCAGCTATTTAAACGAATTATTTGTGAAAGGAAAACATCTCGTATACCTCATTCTACTGATATTGGCAGCCGATCAGGCATTGAAATTTTATATAAAACTTCATTATTATGCCGGCGAAGAGCATGTGATTATTGCCGATTGGTTCAAATTACATTTTGTAGAGAATGAAGGGATGGCATGGGGATGGAAATTCGGGGGCGACACCGGTAAAATTATCCTTACGCTTTTTCGTTTGGTAGCTGTTATCTGGGGAAGTTTTTTACTGCGAGATTTTGTTCGAAAAAAATACCACAAAGGTTTTTTAATCTGTGCTGCTTTAATTTATGCGGGTGCTTTGGGTAATCTGATAGATAGTTTGTTTTATGGAATTATTTTTGAACAGAGCAACCCCCTCAGTCAAAACATAGCCCGCTTTTTTCCTCCGGGCGGTGGATATGCTTCTTTACTGCATGGTAAAGTAGTAGACATGCTCTATTTTCCAATAATTACCCATGCGCATTTCCCATACTGGGTTCCTATTTGGGGAGGGGAGGAATTTGAATTCTTTCGTCCTGTGTTTAATTTAGCAGATGCCTCCATCTCAACCGGCGTAATTGTGCTGTTGCTGTTTCAAAATAAATTAATGGCCCGTCCCGAAGAAAAAAGGGTGCATACTATTGAAACTAAAACCGTGGTAAGCGACCAGAATCAGATTTCGTAGTAATAAATAGATGCTAATAAATTGTGGGCTGTCGGGTAATAGGAATCGATAGACTATTGGGGACTACTCCTATTACTTGGTCAATTAAGCCAAATCCTTTCGCATAATAAGATATTCCTGCTGTTACCGATCGGAAAGTTCCATTGGTAGGCTTGAATTGGATTTCTCTTTTAACGGCTATCACATTTTGATAGGTGTTTCCACCAATTGTATAGGGCACCGTGTTTTTAGACAAAATGGTAAATATCGCTTTAGTTACCCCTAATTCTGCAACTCCGCCGGTTACTAGTTTTACTATCCCGTATTCCTGGGTTTCCCAACTTTCATTAACAGCAGCTCTTTCCTTTAAAAAGGGATAGGTAATGAAATAAGAAGGAACAGAATCAAAAAGAAAAACGTAGTCAAAGTCAATTGTGCTCAGGGCATAATAATTACCAATAGAAGAATTTTTTGCAAAATAAAAGGTGTCTTCTGTTGAGCGAGCAAACTGGAAATATTCTAAACTGTCAATAGTAAAGGTTTCCTCAGCAACCGTTACCCGGAAAGTATCCAAGGATCCAATTTTCGGCTCATATTTATACGTCCAGTTAGAAGCTTTGGATGTTGGAAAATAATCATCTCCACCACCGCCACCACCACCACCACCTGATCCGGAAGCGGTAACCAAAAAACTGCAGGAAGTACCATTAAATCGTAGGGTAAAAACAGAGGTTTTAGGTAATAAAGGTTTTCCATATCCTTTTACAGAAACTTTTACTGCACCGGTGTTTAAAACAAAACCAGAATCTTGAAACCACATCCCATTTACTGTATCGGAACTTATCTTGTATTTGCCGGTTTTTATAAAGTTTATATTTGCCCCCAGCTTGTTGGAAGTGGTAAGCGGCACGTCTACTTTGTATGTGCCACTCACGGTAATCTGCTTGCAATTGCCCAATGAATCCACCAGGCTTCCGAGAGCCGTCATAGAAAAGCCCCCATTTTCTAAACTATACTCCTTTTCGCAGGATACCAATAGGAAGCCGGCAAGCAGGAAACTGAAAAAGCGGAGGGTGATTGACTTCATAATTTTGCCCTTAAGTGGGGGGGTTAATTAGAGATACAAATTAAACTAAAATTGCTGCCTGTTGTGGCAGATTATCCCCATTATTAAGGGAAATAATATTTTTTAACGTTGTTGTAGCAATCTCATGAAGGGCTTCTTGGGTAAAAAATGCCTGATGAGCAGTTATTAATACATTATGAAAACTTGACAATCGTTGTAGGGTTTCGTCCTCCAAAAGTCGGTTAGAAAGGTCTTTGAAAAATAAATTTTCCTCCTGTTCATACACATCCATCCCCAGGTAGCCAATTACCCCCTTTTTCAGGGCCTGAATTACAGCTTTGGTGTCTATTAATCCGCCCCGGCTGGTATTAATAAGCATCACCCCAGTCTGCATTTGTTCAAGGGTTTGCTCGTTAATTAGGTGATGAGTTTGTGGGGTAAGTGGGCAATGCAACGAAACAATAGCTGCTTTCAGCACTTCTTCCAGTGGCACATATTCAACTCCCAATTTTTCTAAAGATGCATTTTTAGCAATATCGTAGGCAATTACGCGGCATCCGAAACCCAGCATAATCTTACAAAAACAGGCACCAATATTTCCTGTTCCTACCACCCCCACTGTTTTGCCAAATAAATTAAAACCGAGTAATCCATTTAGTGAGTAATTCTGTTCGCGCACCCGGTTATAGGCTTTATGGGTTTTTCGGTTAAGGGTGAGTATCATGGCTACGGCGTGTTCGGCTACCGATTCGGGCGAATAGGCAGGTACGCGACAAACTCTTAGTTGATATTTTTTAGCTGCCTCTAGGTTTACATTGTTAAAACCGGCACAACGTAAGGCAATAATTCGTACGCCGGCTGCAGCCAATTGCGCACAAACTTTTTCGTTTACCTGATCATTTACAAACACACATGCTGCCTGTGTGTTAGATACCAATGCAGCGGTTGTTTCATTCAGCGGCATTTCCTCGTACCGGATGGTGATGCCGGCTGTTGCTGCAGCAGCACTAAAATATAGTCGGTCGTAAGGTTGTGCCGAAAATAAGGTCAGGTTCATGCTTTAAAGATACGAATTGAGCGGCGTATTGTAGGATTGCTGTAATTGTCATAGCATCGTCATTTTTTCGCTTGTGCTCCCTTTTTTTACAATAGTATGGCAATTGATTGTGTGGGTTGATTGCACCTTTGCGTCAGAAAGAAGTAATATGCGTAGAGGGGTTATAGTAAGTATGTGTTTTTGTTGGATGAGTGGGTCTTTTGCTCAATCAAGTCCCTTGCGCGATACCCTTTTTGGCAGCAGTGACCCCCTAATAGTAACTGCCACCCGTATTTCCGGAAAATTAAGTAATGTAGCTGTACCTGTAACTTTTGTATCTGCCAAGCAGATTAGGCAATCCGGATTACTTCGGTTGCAGGATGTATTGCAAGAACAAACTGGATTGGTGGTAGTGAATGCTCAGTTGGGGAGTTCGTTAAATGGGTATCCCAATCCGTTTGGGCAGGGTATACAAATGATGGGGTTAGATCCGGCCTATACCCTGATTATGCTGGATGGGGAGCCACTGATTGGTCGCAATGCCGGTATCCTGAATCTGGGGCGCATTACAACCGGAAACATTCAGCAGATAGAAATTGTAAAAGGTCCTTCCTCCAGTTTGTATGGAAGTGAAGCCATGGCTGGGGTAGTAAATATTATAACCCAAAAGTCGGCACAACCCTCTCTCGATGTTCAGGCCTACCATGCTTCCCGCCAAACCAGTAGTGCATCAATATCTTATAGTAATCAATGGAAGCAAACGGGAATCCGGGGCTTTTTACATCAGTTTTCCACTGGCGGATACGATCTGGATCCCAATATCTATGGCAATACGCAAGACCCTTATCGGATTCAAAGTGGAAACCTACGGATAGTACAAGATTTTTCTTCTCGGAGTCAACTGCAGGTATCTTATAGGTTCAATCAACAGACACAGAAAAATCGGTATCAAATACAATCGCAGGGGTTCCCGGAAATTGTATTGGGCAATACTACCGAAAAAGATGCATCGGCATTTTTGCAATGGCGGTATCAATTTGCCGGAGCTGCCCGTTTGTACTTCCGTTCTTTTTTTAATGAATATCAAAACAACGCCTTTGTTGATCTAGAAAAAACGGAAGCTCGTTTTGATGAAAATAATTTTTCTCAGCGCCTTTATAAACAGGAGGTACAATTACAGGTGCCCAAATTTCTGGGGGGTGTATTCGTATCTGGCCTAGGCTACATGCTCGATCAGGTTGCTGCTTCCCGATATGCCGGAAACCAATCCTTGCAAACAGGGTATTCATTCATGCAGCAAGAATGGAATATGCCTGCTCAGCATCTTACGCTAATTGCCGGTGCCAGAGTGGATAAGCGGGAAGATTTTGCGGCTCGGGTTAGTCCTAGAATCGCACTGGCCTGGCAACCCAACGCCCATTGGAAAATTACCGCCAATGCCGGTGGTGGATTTAAGGCACCGGATTTTCGTCACCTCTATTTGAATTTCAGCAATCCACAAATTGGATATTCTCTGTTAGGAGCTCAATCGCTGGCAACAGAATTAATTCGTTTACAGCAACAGGGATTATTGCAAAGCGGCGCCGATATTACTCCTTTTCTTACTCCCCGCAATTTGTTGCCCGAGTATGGCAATGGCATTCACCTAGGGGCAGTGTATAAAGCACAACAATGGAATGTATCAGTAGGGTTGTTTCATAATGAGGTGAATAACCTGATAGATGTTTATTCCCTCCCCTTTACCCGTAGTAATGGTTTGCCTATATATAGCTATCGGAATGCCGGAAGAATTTATACGCAGGGTGCTGAGATAGAATATCAGTATCAGTTGAATGCGCATTGGAAAATATCGGCAGGATATCAATACCTGATTGCTAAAGATCGGGATGTACTGAATGCCATCCAACAACAAAAAATTTATCGCAGAGATCCTCAAACCTATGAAACCAGTTTGCTAACGGCTAATCAGTATATAGGATTGGCCAATCGTTCGAAACACATCGCCAACGGAAAGCTGATGTACGAAAATCAATCTCAAGGCTGGTATGCTTTTCTTCGGGTGGTATATCGGGGTGCCTACGGATGGATGGATGTGAATGGCAACCAGGTAATAGATGATGCCCGTGAAATGACGTCCGGTTTTTCTCTAGTAAATCTGTCGGCTGCCAAAAATATTTCGCCGCAATTTTCTATACAGGCAGGCATAGAGAATCTGCTCAACTATACCCAGCCTATTCAACAACCACAGTTACCAGGAAGACAATTTTTTATTTCACTTCAATTCAATCTTTCCAAAACTCTTGTAAAAAAATAAAGCAATCAATATGAAAACAATTTCCTCTTTTTCCGCACTTGCAGTTGTATCGATCTTTTTGTTTACTAGTTGTAAAAAAGATGAAGTTACCCCCGTGGTACCTCCTGTAACCGCAACCCAAACCTTATCAGTACCATTTAGTACAGCTACTAATTTTCGTTTTTTTAGTTTTAAAGATAGTACCGGTGTATCCAGTGCAGATTCTGCCTCGGGTAAATGGGACTTTGCTATCCGGTTTACCAAGATTTTAATCAACAGCCAGGCTAGTGGACCGGGTAATGCAGGTGTGATATTGCAGGATGGAATTTATTCGTCCATCACCACTGCCCCCACAACCGGCTACAGTTACGATACCACCGCAACCCGGCTGGCTATAAAAGATGGTAGCTGGTACGATTACAATTCTGTAACCCGCAGTCTTAGCCCCAAAGCCGGAAAAGTTTTTATTTTTAAAACTGCCGATGGATTGCGCTATGCAAAGTTGCAGTTGCTATCGGTTGATTATGCACCCTTTGTAGGCATGGTGCCTACTACTTTGTTGTATAAGTTTCAGTATACTTATCAGCCGAATGGCACCACTTCCTTCCAGTAAATAAAGGCCAGCTCAGTTTTTTCACGGATATGATTTCCGTGAAAAAACGGATGGTGGGTTCGGTGTATTACAGATATAGATATACTTAGATTGGAAGGAGTAAAGGGCAATGCTGATTGGTCAAGTACTTTGTTTGTTGCTTCTGCTAATTTCTTTTAGGTGTGCTGCTAGCGGATGGCAGATTTTCCCGCAATAGTTAATTGTTCGTGTTATGCAGAAACTTTTGTTTTTACTGTTGTTTTTGTCTTACGAATTTGTTTTTTACTTTTCAATAATTTTTGTGCTTTAATATATTTGCTAATTGCTTGTTCTTCACTTTTAGTTAACGGTCCTTGTCCGCCAATAAAGTCCACGTTAAGTACTGTTGATTTATTTTTCATTATGGAAAGTATTAATTTCTGTGAATTTTACTTGTTTTTCAATTTTGGGTCTCCATGTATCCTGACTAGCCATTGTATCAAATAGTTTTTCGTGTAAATAAATCTGATACGAGATTTTATTTTTAAACTCACCCATCTTTTCAAAAACTTTTTCCGAATGTATCATCAGTTTTAAGATGAAGTCTTCCAATACCTCTGATTTTTATCAGGTTTGTTATTTTTATAAGAAATGTAAAAGTTGTCTATTTTAAAGTGTTATGATATAAACTTTCTATTGTGAAAATCATATCCCAATTTTTCCCCCATACTATATTCCCTTGATCTAATTTGAATTTTTTAAATTTGGTAATATCTAGATATTTTTTGCAAACGGAATTCTTTTTCAATACGGGCAAAAAATTAATTACATTCTTTTTTTTATCATCGAATATTAATTGGACCTTATAATCATCTATATATTTTGCTGAAAGTATTTTCATGCTATTTAATTTTAGTTGTAATTTTTCTGCATTTTGGTGATTTATGTAAAACAAAAAAATCATGCCATTTTTCAGTTATTTGCTTGTGATATTTTTTTATGAATTTTATACTATCTCTGTTCTGTCTTTCGTTTAAAGGAGATTTTGTTTTTACTTGAATAATATCTACTAATTTTCCTTCTTCATATTTTAAAATATATTTACTCTCATTTTCATCTGATTTGACATGTACATGAACTGGAAGGTGGTCATTTGAATAGAACAAGAAAATTAGGCCGAAATACTCGTAAATTTTTGGCATTTTTATTAAAAATTTAGTATTTATTTTTTTTGTAAAAGTTAATATCTTTTACAAAAAGAACTATTTATAATAAAACAAGTAATGGTAAATCAATAATTATTTGGTTAGATAATTTTACTTCAAAGAGTAGTCAGGGTCTATGTATTTGTAGGAATTAGTCATAGGCTTTTTGTTTAGCCAATGCCACAAGTTCTGGAAGTGATATTTTCCCTGTCACATAATCCCTAATTATTTCAATTCCTTTTGGAGTTGGTATAAATCCTTCAAACATATTACTTCCCAAAGCATTTGCAGTACTTTCTAAAGTTTTCAAATCCAAAATATTACCCCCATTATTGTCAAGTTACCTCTATCTATTTCAATGGTTTTGAACATATTTTTTTAATTGCTTAATTCCGTTCAAATTTACTAAATATCCACCTCCTATCGTTTTTTTTCGTTTAAAAATGAGGCAAAACCTGCAAATCCATCCCCCAAAAACCCCCTCGAAATCACCCTCCCAAGCAACGGCTCTTTTTAGTACCTTTGCCCACTTTATAAAGGGAAGGGCGCCCAATTTGCCCCGCCCTGCAAGTGTTGTAAGGTTATGAACATAAAATATGCTGAATTTACAGGCCTCCACCTCCCCGCCATCGAGCAGGAAATGTTGGCTGCCTGGAAACAAGAGAAAACTTTTGAAGAAAGTATAACCCTCCGCGAAGGGCAACCCCATTTTGTGTTTTATGAGGGTCCACCCAGCGCCAACGGCATGCCCGGTATTCACCACGTTATCTCCCGAACCCTGAAAGACCTTGTTTGTCGCTATAAAACCATGCAAGGGTTTCAGGTAAAGCGAAAGGGTGGCTGGGATACCCATGGATTACCCGTTGAACTGGGCGTAGAAAAAGAACTGGGCATCACCAAAGAAGATATCGGCAAAACCATCTCGGTTGAAGAATATAACCTGCAATGCCGCAAAGCAGTGCTGCGTTTTAAAGATCAGTGGGACCAACTGACCCAAGAAATGGGCTATTGGGTAGATCTTGATAATCCCTATATCACTTTCGAGAACAATTACATCGAAACACTTTGGTGGATATTGAAGCAACTGTATCAAAAAGGCTTTCTCTATCAGAGCGTAAGCATCCAACCCTACTCTCCTGCTGCAGGTACCGGACTCAGCTCGCACGAACTCAATCAGCCCGGCACCTATAAAAATGTGAAGGATACCAGTGTGGTAGCCATGTTTCAACTCTGCCAAACGGAGGCTTCGAAGTTCTTATTTCAATCGCTCAGCGATAGCAGCACCCATTTGTCTTCTCCGGATATTTACCTGATGGCATGGACCACCACCCCGTGGACGCTGCCCTCTAACCTGGGTTTAACGGTGGGGCCTTCGATAGAATATGTGCTGGTGCGAACTTTCAATCCCTATACCCATATCCCGGTAAATATTATTGTTGCCAAAAACCTGCTGCCCAAATATTGTAAGCCAGAGGGTGAAAAGGCCGATTTTACTGCCTACAATGAAACCTCTTCCATTATCCCCTGGGAAATACTGGCTACCTGCAAGGGCAGTGAGTTAGAAGGCTTACGCTACGAGCAATTGATACCACTGGAAGCTAATAGCCTCGAAAAGATTAAAGCCATTACCCCAGAAGCAGATCCTTTCCGCGTGTTAACGGCCGACTTTGTAACCACCGAAGATGGAACGGGTATTGTGCATACAGCCCCTGCATTTGGTGCGGATGACTATAAAGTGGGCTCCCGCTATGGCATTGGTATACTTACGTTGGTAGACCGTCAAGGAAAATTTGTGGATGATATGGGAACCTATTCGGGGCGGTTTGTGAAAAATTATAAAGACGATGCCCAGTGGGTGGATGTGAATATTGATATCAGCGTGCAGCTGAAGAAAGAAAACCGGGCTTTTAAAGTAGAAAAATACGAGCATAGTTATCCGCACTGTTGGAGAACCGATAAGCCGATTTTGTATTATCCCCTGGATGCCTGGTTTATTAAAACTACCGCGGTAAAAGACCGTATGGTAGAACTGAATAAAACCATTCAATGGAAACCGGCTTCTACCGGCGAGGGCCGATTTGGCAATTGGCTGGAGAATATGGTGGACTGGAATTTAAGCCGCAGTAGATACTGGGGAACCCCACTCCCTATTTGGCGAACAGCCGATGGGTTAGAGGAAATTTGCATAGGTTCACTGGAAGAATTGATTGCCGGCATTCAAAAAGCCAATGAGGTGTTGGGTGCTGATGTGAACAAGGGGGTTGCTTCCGTAGAAAATTTAGACCTGCACAAGCCTTATGTGGATGAGATCGTATTAGTTAGTAGCAAGGGTGAGCCCATGCGTCGCCTGCCCGATTTGATTGATGTGTGGTTTGATAGCGGTGCCATGCCCTATGCCCAGTGGCACTATCCTTTCGAAAATAAGGCACTGATAGATTCGGGGGAAGCCTTTCCAGCAGATTTTATTGCAGAAGGTGTAGATCAAACCCGTGGTTGGTTTTATACCTTACACGCTTTGGGAGTGATGTTGTTCGATAAAGTAGCCTATAAAACTGTAGTAAGTAATGGATTGGTGTTGGATAAGAATGGCAATAAAATGAGCAAGCGGCTGGGTAATGTGGTAAATCCATTCGAAACCATTCATCAATACGGAGCGGATGCTACGCGCTGGTATTTAATTACCAATGCCTCCCCTTGGGATAACCTGAAATTTGATTTAGCAGGTATTCAAGAAGTGCAGCGCAAGTTTTTTGGTACGCTCTACAATACCTATCAGTTTTTTATTCTCTATGCCAATGTGGATGGGTTTACCTTCCGCGAAGCCTATATTCCGGTTGCTGAGCGCCCCGAGATTGATCGTTGGATTATCTCCTCGCTGCATACCCTAATCCAACAGGTTACACAGGCAATGGATGAGTACGAACCTACCGTAGCCGGCAGGTATATGGAAACCTTTTTAGATGAGCAATTGAGTAACTGGTATGTGCGCCTCTGCAGAAGAAGATTCTGGAAAGGGGAATATGAGCATGATAAAATTTGCGCCTATCAAACTTTATATGAGTGTTTAGAAACCTTGGTAAAATTGATGGCACCGATATCCCCCTTCTTCAGTGATGCGGTTTTCCGCCGGCTGAATGCGATTACGGGTCGCCTGCCTCATAGTTCGGTGCACCATGCGCTTTATCCTGTTTCCGATGCGCAGGTGATAAATCGCCAATTAGAGGATCGCATGCAACTGGCACAGGAGGTTAGTTCTTTGGGATTGTCGCTGCGAAAAAAAGTGAGTATCAAAGTGCGTCAGCCGCTGCAGAAAATGATGATTCCAGTGCTGAATCCGGAAATGAAACAACAATTAGAGAAAATTGAACATCTGATTCTGGCAGAAGTTAACATTAAAAAAATAGAATATATAACAGATTCGGAGGGAATAATTAGTAAAAAGCTAAAACCTAACTTCAAATTGTTGGGTGCGAGGCTCGGACAGCGCATGAAAGCGGCCGGAAACCTCATTTCGGCGATGAGCGCCCAGGAGATTGCTCAATTAGAAAAAGAGGGAACTTTTTCTTTTGTGGTTGATAATGAGCCGATTACCATACAATTGTCAGAGGTGGATGTGCTGGCGGAAGATATTCCGGGATGGACGGTTGCCGTAAAAAACGGACTAACGGTAGCCCTAGATATTCAGATAACCCCCGAATTACAGCAGGAAGGGGATGCGCGGGAGCTGGTGAACCGGGTGCAAAACATCCGAAAAGACATGGGATTGACGCTTACGGACCGAATTTTTTTAAAAGTTCAGCTGCGTGAGGGGCTGAGGCAAGCTATTATTAACTATAACGACTATATTTGCCGCGAAATTTTAGCAGATTCTATTGAATGGGTGCCGGACTTAGAAGGAGGCACGGAAGTTGATATTAATGAGGAATTGCTGAAAGTGGACGTAATTAAAAAAGGATAGTAAGCCATGCCAACTAAAAAACCTGCACCCAAGAAGTCAGCCCCTGTAAAAAAAGCGGCACCTGCCAAAAAAGCAGCACCCGCTAAAAAAGTAGCACCCGCTAAAAAAGCGGCGCCTGTTAAAAAAGCGGCTCCTGCAAAAAAAGTAGTGCCAGCAAAAAAAGTAGTGCCAGCAATAAAAGCAGCTCCTGTAAAAAAAGCGGCTCCTCCTGCTAAAAAGCCCGTAGCTGCCCCACCAAAGGCTGCCCCTGCAAAGCAAGTAGCTCCGGTAAAAAAGCCGATTGCTTCAGCTAAACCTGTTGCCCAACCGATTTCAAAAGCTGCCGTGGCCAAACCCGCCACTAAGGTAGCAGTGATTGCACCTAAACCGGTAGCTAAACCAGCACCCGCCCCGGCGGCACCTGCTACAAAACCAAAACCTGAGGTGAAATTACCCCCTGCTCCACCCGTTAAACCAGTAAAAAAACAACCCGAACCCATTAAAGATGTGAAGGTTCCCAAAATAACTACCAAAACCAGTGTTCCCTATCAACCGGGCTATACCCAGATGGAAAAGCGAACAGATGTGTCTAAAACCAGCGGAGTATCATTGGTAAGATACAGTGATAGCGATTTGAACGAATTCAGAGAGTTGATTGCCCGTAAACTAGAAACTGCCCGCAAAGAGCTGAGCTACCTGCAAGGATTGATTACCCGCAAAGATGAGATGGGAGGGGATAATGATGACGCCCGTTACATGACGATGGAAGATGGAAGCGTAAGCATGGAAAGAGAGCAGTTAGGCCAGATGGCAAGTCGCCAGATTACGTATATCGACCACCTAGAAAAAGCTTCCATGCGTATTGAAAATAAAACCTATGGCGTTTGCAGGGTAACCGGTAAACTGATAGATAAAGCCAGACTGCGCGCGGTTCCACATGCTACCCTATCCCTAGAGGCTAAATTGGGATTGGTAAAACCCTCTGCTGAATAATTGGTGATCGGTTATTAGCTGAAAGCCTGCATATTGATCAGCTTGGCGTATTGTCCATTGATTGCCATCAACTGATCGTGTGTGCCTCTCTCCGTTATTTCCCCTTGGTGTAATACTATTATTTCGTCTGCATGCCGAATGGTACTTAGGCGATGGGCTATCACCAGAGATGTACGGTTTTTCATCATATTATTGATGGCTTCCTGCACACTTCTTTCGCTTTCCGTATCCAGTGATGAAGTGGCTTCGTCTAAAATAAGAATCGGAGGATTTTTTAATACGGCCCTGGCAATGGTTAGTCGTTGCTTTTCTCCACCACTTAGTTTATTGCCGCGGTCGCCAATGTTTTCGTGTAAGCCATCTTCTTTTTGCTGTATAAAGCTCCAGGCATTGGCAATACGGGCTGCCTGTTCAATATCTTTTTCATCGGATACTTCGGTACCTAGGGCAATATTTCGGGCGATGGTATCATTAAATAAAATGGGTTCCTGCGTAACGATGCCCATCATCTTGCGAACCGATTGTTGCGTATAAGATTTTATATTCACCCCATCAATTAATAGCTCTCCACTGGTAACATCATGAAATCGCGGAACCAGATCTGCCAGCGAACTCTTTCCTGCTCCCGACGAGCCTACCAGTGCAACGGTTTTCCCCTTTTCTATATAGAGGTTGATGTTTTTTAGTACCAGCGTATCGTCATAGGCAAAAGATACATTTTTGAATGTGATGCCTTTTTCAAAATGTTGTAAATCAGCAGCGCCTGGCACATCGGTAACTGTAACGGGTGCTTGTAATATTTCTTCAATACGCTGAATGGCTGCACTGCCGCGTTGGGCATTGTAAAATGCGGTAGACAGGGCTTTGGCTGGATTAATGATTTGTGTAAAGAATACGATATAAGTTATAAAGCTGGCCGAGCTGAGTCCGGATTGTTCCCCCAGCACCAGCCTGCCACCAAACCATAGGATACAGGTTAATACGGCTACCCCTAAAAATTCGGATAAGGGGGAGGCTAGGTCTTTTCGAAAATTCATTTTATTTCTTACCTCATTCAAATGGTTGTTGGTTTCGAAAAATTTATTCCGCAGAAAGGATTCTGCATTAAACGCTTTAATAACCCGCAATCCGCCAAGAGTTTCATCTAGAATAGATAACAAACTACCCTGTGTTTCCTGTGAAACAGTAGATTGCTTTTTTAAGGAACGGCTCACCCGGCCAATGATAAAACCGGTGATTGGAAGTAACACCAATAAAAACAGCGAGAGGGCAGGACTGGTATATATCAATGCAATCAGAATAATCAATATGGTCATGGGCTCGCGTATCAATCCTTCTAATGTGCTCATCACACTCCACTCTACCTCATTGGCATCATTGCTCATGCGGCTGATGATATCCCCCTTCCTTTGCTCAGTAAAAAACCCCATAGGCAACTCCAACAATTTCGCATACAAGTCGGCCCGCAATTTGGTCATCACATAATTGCGCATGGGTGCCAATACCCGGAAGGATAAATAGGTAAACAAATTTTTAAAAAATATAGAACTGATAATCGCCAAACAGATAGCCCCCAGTGCATATATTTTACCCTGCTCCTGAATTAATAGGCCGATATAATATTTTAACCAGTCGAGTAAACCACTAATGCCGGAAGCGGAAAATTGCAGAATGGGTTTAATCGGTTGTACCGGATTCGGATCGAAAAGCATTTGAAGAAACGGGGCCAGCATAGCCAATGAAACCAGCGAAAATAAAACGGAGAAAAGGTTAAAAATTACATAAAGCAATATGTTCCTGCGTTGGTTTCGCAGGTAAAAGAGAATGCGGGAGAATCGATTCATCATGTATAAACCGCTTTTACACCCGAAAGTAAGTACTTTTGTACGTAATCAATCATTTCAACATGACGGAAGGTAAAAGGCAGCGACAAGTGGCTGGGGTGTTACAGGAAGCCCTCAATGATATTTTCAGGCGATTGGGGCTTTCAATGATGGATGGGGGAATGGTGTCTATTTCTTCAGTGAAAGTTACGCCCGACTTATTAGAGGCACGTATTTATCTGAGTCTGTTTCAGGTGAACAACCCTGCCCAGGCTATGAAAACTATCGAAACCAGGGCATGGGAAATAAAAAAAGAACTATCGCTGCGCGTTAAGCACCAATTACGCCGGATTCCTGTGTTGCATTTTTATCGCGACGATACCCTGGATTATGTTTTTAAAATGGAAGAAATTTTTAAAAGCATCGCTGCTGATAATTCTGCTAAAGAAACTCCTTCCGAATCCTAATTCCGTGTTTGTTCAAAATACAGTTTTGTGAATCTCTTATTTGCCTGGCGATATTTCAGAACCGGTCAATCGGTAAGTGTAATCAACCTGATTTCGCGCATCAGTATGCTGGCTATTGGGGTAGGCGCCCTTTCCTTAATCATTGTGTTGAGTGTTTTTAATGGATTTGAAGATTTAGTAAAAGGGCTTTACAACGACTTTTATGCTGATATACGCGTGGTACCCGCCCGAGGAAAAATCATGCGTTTGTCAGATCAGCAATTACAGTCAATTCGTGGTATTAGAGGTGTAGAAGCGATTAGTAGGGTAGTTGAAGAAAAAGCCGTGTTGAATGGCGCATTTCAAACGATTGTTACGGTAAAGGGGGTAGATAGTGCATATACCCATGTAACCAATATAGATACGCCAAGTCATATTATGCGGGGTAAGTTTTTGTTGGGTTCGGTTGAGAATCCTTCTATTGTAGTGGGTGTGGGAATAGAGAATGCTGCCGGCCTGGAAGTGGAACAATATCAATATCCCGCGGTACTGTATCTGCCTAATAAACAGGCTGCGCGCCTTACTGCGGAAGAAGGGTTGCATTCTTTTACTGTAAAACCAACCGGAACTTTTGCCGTGCAGCAGGAATTTGATAATAAGTATGTGTTTACCAATCTGCCCTTTGTGCAGTTTATGTTAGGCATGCAGCCAGATGAATATTCAGGTGTTGAAATGCGTATTTCCGGAAACCCTGCTTCGGTGCAGCAACAGTTGCAAGAATCCCTAGGGAAAGATTTTTTGGTAGAAACCCGCTATCAGCAGAATATGGGATTATACCGGGTGATGAAAACCGAGAAATGGTTCATCTATGTGATTCTTACGCTGATTCTAGTGGTGGCAGCATTTAATATTATTGGTTCCTTAACCATGCTGGTGCTGGAAAAACAAAAAGATATCGCCATACTCCATGCCATGGGCGCCACAAAAGTCCGTATTCGAAATATTTTTTTATTGGAAGGGTTGTTATTAGGTGTATTGGGTGGAGGTGCCGGTATGCTATTAGCTACCCTCATTTGTCAGGCACAAATACACTTCAAACTGCTGAAGTTGGGGGGAAGTACTTTTATTATTGATTATTATCCTGTAGCCATGCGGTTTCCCGATTTTCTGTTGGTGGGCATTACCATTTTATGCATTACTTTGGCTGCTGCCTGGATTCCAGCATATAGAGCCGGTAGGCGGAGTTTTTCGTTGAAAAGTACCTGATAAAAGTTAAATGGGTGCTGCTATTTCAATTATGCAAGCTTAACAAAATTACCTTCCAATTTTACGTTAAAATTGATTTCCGCTTTCAATGCGCTGAAAACTCTTATAATCGTATCAATGGTTGCGCTATTCGCACTGCTTTCTAGCTTAGATATTTGGGCTCTTTGAACACCAACCAGCAGGCCCAATTCTTCTTGTGTTAATTTCCTTTCTTGCCTAGCCGCCTTAATCATTTTCCCTAACACGTCCATCCGAAGTTCATATTCATATTCATCCCTCTCATTCGTACCTATCTTTCCGATGTACTTGTCTTTCATTTGAGAGAGAGAATACGTTTTTACTGCTTTAGTTGCCATGGATTTACTCTTTATTAATTGTTGAAATACCTGCTTCTTAGCCTTACAGCCCTTTCGATTTCTTTTGACGGAATTTTAGTAACCTTTTTTATAAAACCATGGGTAGCAATTACCAAGGTTTTCCGGTTATTAGTCTTATCCCAAAACGCAAGCAGCCTTATTTGTAATCCAGCGAATTGGGTTCTGAATTCCCAAATGTCATTTTGTAGTTTCTTAAAAAGTTTTGGGTCGTTGGTTTGTTCGGCCAGATCGATATTGTATAAAATTTTTTTAATGGTGGGCTGGGCAAGTGTACCAAAAAATTCGTCCGCCTCCTCTAAGAATTTTGTTTCAAAAAATCTCATCTTACCCGCATTAATTTTCCTATGCAAAGATAAGATTTGTTTCTATATTTAGAAACAAAAAATTAAAAAACTAGTTGGTTGTTTTTTAAAAACAAGAAAGGCAACCCATTCCCATTCCTTGGTTGAATTAATAATCACCCAACGTTTCCGGCAACTGTTCGAGTGCGGTGGCCAACTGGGCATCATTAGGGGCAATGCCATGCCATTCGTGACTGCCCTCCATAAATGATACGCCCTTTCCCATTTCGGTTTTCATCAGTATTACAATTGGTTGGCCCTGAAATGCAGCTGATTTGGCGGCAGCAAGCGTAGTAATCACTTCTGCCATATTATTGCCATCCATATGTAATACTTTCCATCCGAAGGAAGTGAATTTGGCAGGTAAATCTCCCAGATTCATCACCTGCTTGGTAGATCCATCAATCTGCTGACCATTCCAGTCAACCGTGGCAATCAGGTTATCTACTTTATGATGGGCAGCCCCTAAAATGGCTTCCCAGTTTTGCCCTTCATTCAGTTCTCCATCGCCGGTTAGGCAGTAAACGATGGAATGGTCGTTATTTAATTTTTTTGCCAATGCAGCTCCCATGGCCACGCTGAGGCCCTGGCCCAACGATCCACTGGCAATTCTTACCCCGGGTAAATGTTCGTGGGTAGTAGGGTGCCCTTGTAGGCGGGTATTGATTTTACGGAAGGTTGCCAATTCTTTCACTTCAAAATAGCCAGATCGGGCTAGTACGGAATAAAACAAAGGAGAAATATGTCCGTTGGAAAGAAAGAATAGGTCTTCCCCAATGCCATCCATCGAAAATCCGGGATTTCTTTTCATTACCTCAAAATACAGTGCGGTAACAAAATCGGCACATCCCAGTGATCCCCCGGGGTGTCCGCTTTGAACACCATGTACCATTCTAACGATATCCCTTCTAACCTGGGAAGCAATTTTTTCGAGTTCCTGAACTGTCATTTTAGTAGGCTTTGGATGCAAATATAAGTGAGAGAATTCAGTTCCTTGTCCACAATTCCCATCCGTTCCCGGATACTTGCAACATTTTTGTACCTTTACCATTAGAAAATACCGGATATGTCTGAAGAATTATTACTTATTACCGCAGATGCAGAAGATAGTATGCAAAAGGGCATTGCCCACCTCGAAACGGAATTAACCAAAATTAGGGCTGGAAAAGCTAATCCCTCTATGTTGGATGGAATTTCGGTTGAATACTATGGATCGCCTACCCCTATTGCACAGGTAGCCAATATTTCGGTGCTGGATGTGCGTACCATCAGCATTCAGCCTTGGGAAAAAAATATGTTGTCGCCTATTGAACGTGCCATTATGCAGGCCAATATTGGCATTACCCCCCAGAGCGATGGCAACCAGATTCGCCTTTTCTTGCCCCCATTAACAGAGGAGAGAAGAAAAGAATTGTTTAAAAAAGCCAGTGGTGAGGGGGAGCATTCTAAAGTAGCTATTCGCAATATTCGCAGGGATGCCATAGAGCAGGTGAAGAAATTACAGAAAGATGGGTTGAGTGAAGATGCGGCAAAAGATGCCGAAAAAGAGATTCAAGATTTAACCGATCGCTATATTGTGCTGGTGGATAAACACCTGGCTGCCAAAGAAAAGGAAATGATGGCCGTATAAAACCCAATCAAGAATTATTTTCAGCCGCCTCAACTATTGGGTCGGCTTTTTTTTGGGGTTTATTAACCAGATACACACCCACCAGAATAATGAGTAAGCAAAAGAATTGTTGCAAATTGATCTGCTCATTCCTCAATAATCCCCAGGCAACCGCCACAAAGGGGATTCCATAGGTTACCATGGAGGCAAAAACGGGTCCGGCCCTTTTTACCAGCATATAAAAAATAATGGAGGCTATTGCGGTACCTACAATGCCCAATATACCGGCTGTTGCAATTGATTGTAAAACCGACTTGTTTAGCAACGGCATCTGAAAAAATCCGGAATAGGCTAGTATTAATGCCGAAGGGGGAATGAGCATTACAAATGCCAGCGAGGCTATATCCAAGGCGCCGATCCCCCTCATATGTCTCCCAACCATGTTCACGTTTAGTCCATAAAACAGGGTTGCCAAAATTACCAGCATCGAATACCCAATATTGCCCCATTGAAATCCAGTTCCCGATACCATCAGCAGGGTTAGCCCCAAAAACCCAATCAGGGTGCCGAGGATCTGCAATACCCGAACTTTCAGTTGAAAAAATAGAATCCCCACCAATAAGGTAAATAGCGGAGTTAGGGCATTTAAAATTCCGGCCAGGGCACTGTCTATTTTTGTTTCGGCCATGCAAAATAAGAAGGCGGGGAAAAAGCTGCCAATCAGCCCAGATAGCATTACCCGACCCACCTGTGAGCGGGGAATGGATTGCCAGGCTTTTTTTACAAAGGGAAGCAGTACCAGTCCGGCACTTACAATTCGGATGGATGCTACTTGAAAGGCAGAGAGCTCGCGCATACCCACTTTCATTAAAAAGAAAGAACTACCCCAGATAATACAAAGTGCCGTAAATAATATCCAATGAATCCAGGGGCGCTGCATGAATTGTTTTTGCAAAGTTGCTATTTTATTGGAACAATTGAATATTTTTAGAAAAACTAATCGGATATGGCTGCTATAAACTTAGCAAAAATCAGTACCCGTGCACCCAAGGGACTAAATAAGGAAAAAATAAGAGCCAAAACTGCCCAGCTTCTAGAAGAGTTAGACGAGTTGCAAAACCTATTATTTGCCGAAAGTAAGCATTCGGTGCTGGTGGTGATTCAGGGGATGGATGCCAGTGGTAAGGATGGGGTAATTCGGAATGTGTTTGGCAAATTAAATCCGCAGGGGGTTCGTGCTTATTCTTTTAAAGTGCCTACTTCGCTGGAATTATCGTACGATTTTTTATGGCGTGTTCACCAGCAGGTGCCTCCAAAAGGGATGATTCAGCTGTTCAACCGTTCGCATTACGAAGATATTTTGGTTACCCGCGTACACAAATGGTGCGACGACCAGCAGGCAAAGGCCCGGATGAAGGCCATCAACGATTTTGAACACCTGCTTGCCCATCATTGCAATACCCATATCCTGAAACTATATTTACATGTTTCTCCACAGGAACAACAACAACGCCTCGAAGAACGCATAAAAAATCCCGATAAACAATGGAAATACAACGAGCGGGATTTTGAGGAAGCAAAACTTTGGAAAGTATACATGAAAATGTATGAAGAATGCTTTACGTATTGCAATGTGGTACCCTGGAACATCATTCCAGCCGACCAGAATTGGTACAAGGAATATTTAATAGCCTCTCAGCTGCATAAATTGCTGAGTTCATTAAAAATGCAATATCCAGGATTGAAAAAGTAATTTATCATCTATTATTTATATATTGCCGCATAAAATTTTTATATGGGATTATTAAAAGAATTCAAAGAATTTGCCCTTAAAGGCAACTTGGTAGACATTGCCGTGGGTTTTGTAATGGGTGCCACTTTTACTAAAATTGTAACCACTTTTGTAGATGGTATGGTAATGCCTTTGATAGGCATGTTAACCGGCGGGGTCGATTTTGGCGATAAAGTTATGGTTTTAAAAGAAGCCACTGCGGAGGTGAAAGATGCCGCCGGCAAAGTAGTAACTGCTGCTAGTCCGGCCGTTGATTTAAAATACGGTGCATTTATCACGAGCCTTATTGATTTTGTATTAGTGGCTTTTGTAATTTTTATGCTGATTAAGGCCATCAACAGATTTAGACAGGAAGCTGCTCCAGCTGCCGAACCGGCTCCTTCTTCTACCGATCTTTTGCTGACGGAGATTCGGGACGCCCTCAAAAAATAGACTTTTGTCTTACAAAAGGGAACTAGGTGGATAACTTGCTTATCCACCTAGTTCCTTATTGCCGCTTTTCAATTTTCTTTGTGCCTAAATTGTAGTGTTGTGAATCAATCGAGTTATCAGATCAAATTAGAACAGTTTGAGGGGCCTTTCGACCTGCTTTTATTCTTCATTGAGCGGGATGAGCTGGATATTTATAATATTCCCATTACCAAAATCATCAACGATTTTTTGACTTTTATCCACCAGGGCGAAAAGTTGAATATAGAGCTGAGCAGTGAGTTTATCTTGTTTGTTTCTACGCTGATGCGCATCAAAGCCCGGCTGCTGCTACCGCGTAAGGAACTTGATGCTTCAGGCAATGAAATCGACCCAAGGCAAGAGCTGATTGATAAGATTCTTGAGTATAAAAAATTCAAGGAAGCCGCCATCAAAATGGCTGAAATGGAAGCGGAACGGATGCTGATGATTAAGCGGGGCAATCTGCAGCGGGAAATTGCCCTATTGGGTGAGGAAGCTTCGGAAGGCACGGAGATTCAGAATATTACCCTTTTCAAGCTGATGAAATCCTTTGAAAAAGTGATGCTTCGGCTGCAAGAAAGGCAGAATAAACCCGTGCATACCGTTGTGCCCTACAATTATACCATGGAGGGTAGCCGTGATTACATGCTGCATATGCTGGAGCAGGAGAAAACGGTTTCTTTTGAGAAAGTGTTTGAAATTTGTGACAATAAAATTCACGCCATTTTCTTATTCCTATCAATTCTGGAACTTGCTCAGCAAAAGTACATGCGGCTTAGTGTGGGTCAGGGCATGAACAATTTTATTGTTGAGTGGAATGAAAATCGGCTGGCCGATATCGAAGCAGAAGGTATTGATGCCAATCCTGCTGAAGCAATAACGGAAACTACAGAAACAGCTGAATAAACTGAGTTCAGGTTAACCGGCAATAACAGTTACTTTATCTTTTATCATTGCCAACACAGCTTCCTCAATTGCCTGCGCATCATAATCACATTCGCGGTGCAATTCTTTCGGGGTACCGTGTTCTACAAGTCTATCGGGGATTCCTAAAATGGTGATTTCTGCCTTATAGCGGTGGGCATTCATAAATTCAAGCACAGCCGAGCCAAATCCACCTACTACGGTGCCGTCTTCTACGGTAACAACTTTGCTATAATTCGAAAACACTTCATGCAGCATCTCTTCGTCGAGGGGCTTTACAAAGCGCATATCATAATGGGCTGGATCGATACCCCGCGTGCGCAATTGGCGGATAGCTGCCTGCGCAAAATTACCCGGGTGGCCTAAAGAAAGGATGGCAACATCGGCTCCGTTTTTCAGTTTTCTACCCGTACCTATTTCAATAGTTTCAAAAGGAGTTCTCCACTCCGGCATAACGCCTTCTCCGCGTGGGTAGCGGATAACAAAAGGTAGCTGGTTGCTTTCCAATTGGGCTGTGTACATCAGGTTACGCAGCTCCTGCTCATTCATAGGTGCACTGATAACCATATGCGGAATACAACGCAGAAACGCAATATCATAACAACCGTGGTGGGTAGGTCCATCTTCCCCAACCAATCCGGCCCTATCTAAACAAAATACTACCGGCAATTTCTGTATGGCTACATCGTGCACTACCTGATCGTATCCTCTTTGAATAAAGGAAGAGTAGATATTGCAAAACACCCGCAAACCCTGTGTGGCTAAACCGGCACTTACGGTAACAGCGTGCTGTTCGCAGATGCCCACATCAAAGGCCCGATTGGGCATTTTTTCCATCATAATTTTCAATGAAGAACCGCTGGGCATAGCAGGGGTAATGCCCATCACTGCCGGATTTTGCTCTGCCAACTCAACCAAGGTATGACCAAACACATCCTGGTACTTAGGGGGCTGAGGAGCTGTAATGGTTTTGCGGAATATTTCTCCGGTTACTTTATCAAATAAACCAGGTGCATGCCATTTGGTTTGGTCTTTTTCTGCCAGGGCATATCCTTTTCCTTTGGTTGTTACGATATGCAACAGCTTGGGACCCGGAATCTCACGGAGATCTTTGAGCGTATCTACCAATTTGGTAATGTTGTGACCGTCAATCGGACCAAAATATCGCAGCTTCAGCGCTTCGAACAGGTTACTGCTGTTGCTCACGAGGCCTTTTAAGCCGGCTTCTAACTTGCTGGCCATGGCTTTGCTAAAGTGTTCGCCTACCGGCAGCTTACCCATCAGGTTCCAAACTTCGTCGCGCACTTTATTGTAAGTGGGAGAAGTACTGATATCAGTTAAATATTCTTTCAAAGCACCTACATTGGGGTCGATGCTCATGCAATTATCATTCAGAATAATCAGCAAATCGCTGTCGGCAACCCCGGCATGATTCATAGCTTCGAATGCCATACCGGCCGTCATAGAACCATCTCCGATAACTGCTACCGACTTTCTGTTTTCCCCTTTGTATTTTGCCGCTATCGACATACCGAGGGCAGCTGAAATGGAAGTGGAGGAATGGCCTACTCCAAAAGTATCGTATTCACTTTCACTCCGCTTAGGAAAACCACTGAGCCCCTTGTATTTTCGGTTGGTAACAAACTGATCTCTGCGACCGGTTAAAATTTTATGTCCATACGCTTGATGACCTACATCCCAAACCAACTGGTCGTAGGGAGTTTGGTAAACATAGTGGAGGGCTACCGATAATTCTACCACCCCCAAACTGGCCGCAAAATGGCCACCATGCACACTTACTACATCAATAATAAATTGCCGAAGTTCTTGGCAAACTTGATACAACTGCTCCCTGGAAATTTTTTTTAGATCGTTGGGGTGGTTGATTTGTGCTAGAAGTGGGCCGGGAGTGATGGTCATGTAACCGGGTTTAAGCTGTAATAATAAGCAATATCCTTGAGTGTATTATCAGACACATGCAAAAATTAACTTATACTATGTGTCTGATTTATATAGTAAACAACCTTTGCTTGCAGAATGTTCAATACAAACGTAGGCGGTTTTCTGCCCTACACCCGCTTATTTAACCACTAATCCTTAATCCCATGCTTTTACCCTCTTCAAACAATTAAATTTGTAAGTATGCGCAGGAGAAATACTTTGTATTGGATTTGTCAGTTAGGGGGGTGGCTGTTTTACGGACTAGCTTTGATGTTTTTTGCTTTTATTTTCAATAATAAAACGAACAATGTTCTATATCCCCGTATTGCGATAACCATAATTTTTGGGGTTTTGTGTACTCATTTGCTGCGAGAAATGATTGTGCGACTCAACTTACGCCCCCCCATCACAGCCCGTAACTGGTGGTTGCATGTGTTAACCATTCTTGGGGCGATTTTGTTATTTAATTTGGCTAATAGTTCAGCGGTAGAATGGTTAAAATTATATGAACCTGCCGCCAAGGTTTCGGTAAATACCCGTTTTATTTTTAATTTGCTTTTTGATTCGCCGCTGATTATTGTTTGGGCATCTATCTACTACATCTGGCATTATATCGATTTGGGATCTGTGAATGAGATACAGCAGGTTAAGTTGCAGAGTTTGGTGAAGGAGCTGGAACTGAAAACCATCAAGTCGCATATCAATCCGCACTTTATTTTTAATGCACTCAATAGTATTCGGGCTTTGGTGGATGAAAATCCGGCAAGGGCGAGAACGGCGATTACTGAACTGAGTAATATCCTGCGCAGCAGCATGCAGATGGAGAAGGCAGAGACCATTACTTTAGAAAAAGAGTTAGACATAGTAAAAGATTATCTCGCTTTAGAGCAAATTCGTTTCGAAGACAGGCTGCAGGTGGCCTATGAAATTGATGAAGATACCCTAGATCAGCCCGTACCTCCCATGATGTTGCAAACCCTGGTAGAAAATGCCATCAAGCATGGAATCAGCAAAGAAAAAAATGGGGGATTGGTTCGGATTATTTCTGATAATCGCAACAATCGACATGTGTTGATTGTAGAAAATACTGGAATTATTGAACACAGCGTACTACCTGTAAAAAATACGGTAAATGCAGCTTCCTCCGGTGGTTTTGGTATAGACAGCACCCAGCACCGATTACAATTGATGTATGGAGAAAAAGCTTCTTTTCAAATAAAAAATGCAGATACCAATTTAGTTCGGGCAGAGATTTCGCTTCCGGTGGTAGCAACGCTTGTGCCTCAGTTATTAGCTAAACACAAAGATCATGGCAATTAAAGCAATTATCATAGATGATGAGCGACTGGCTCGCAATGAATTAAAAAAGTTGTTGCAATCTCATTCAGAAATTGAAGTGATTGAGGAAGCGGCAAATGTAGATGAGGGCATAGAGAAAATCGAGTTGTTACATCCCGATTTAATTTTTCTGGATATTCAAATGCCCGGAAAGAATGGGTTTGAACTATTGGCGGAAGTTGAAAAAGCTCCCCGCGTAATTTTTACCACTGCCTATGATGAATATGCCATCAAAGCATTTGAGGTAAATGCATTGGATTATCTACTCAAGCCCATTGAGCCCAAGCGCTTAGGAGAAGCCCTTAATAAGTTGCAGGCAGAAATGATGAAGGATAATCCTGCCATGGCAGCCAACAATCGGGGGCCACTTACCGAATTAGATCAGGTGTTTGTGAAAGATGGTGAAAGATGTTGGTTTGTGAAGCTTGGAGAGATTCGTTTATTCGAAAGTGTAGGGAATTACGCCAAGGTTTACTTCGGAACCCATAAGCCACTGATATTAAAATCGCTAAATGCATTGGAAGAGCGGTTAGACGATCGGATGTTTTTCCGTGCCAACCGCAAGCACATTATCAACCTGCGTTGGATAGAAAAAATAGAGCCCTATTTTAATGGCGGGTTACTGGTAGATTTGAAGGGCGGGGAAAAAGTAGAAGTGAGTAGGCGACAAACCGTTAAGTTTAAAGAAATGATGAGCTTATAATTACAAGCTCATTTGCTAATAATTTACTTTTCAATAGATTCAAACCCTTTTATATGCGAAAGTTGCTTGTATTGTTATTACTGAATGTGGTTGTATTTAGTGTATATGCACAAAAGATAGACCAAATAATTAATGCGAAAGAAGTGCTGCGAATTGAGTCGGTACTAGCTTCCGACGAGATGCAGGGAAGAAAAACTTTTACCCCCGGAATAGATAAAGCAGCTGCTTTTATTGCCGAAGAGTTTGCAAAAATGAAAATAACGCCCTATCCGGGAACCAACCAGTATTTGCAGACTTTTGCAATGCTGCGTCCTAAATTTTTGGGATTACAGGCCAGCGTTAATGGGGTTCCGGTAGATAGCAAAAATGTGGTAGTGATTACCTGTAAAGACACTTTACAAATCAATCAGCAGTCGGGGTATGAAATGGCACAAATTGCGGCCGGCGAAAATTTTGTTACCGAAGCGAGAAAATACCTAAATACAAAAAAGAATTATTGCGTAATAGTCGATTCTTCTCACGCTGCTAATTTTGGCATGCTTACCCGATTTAAATCGCAACTTTATCAATCGGATTATAGTACGGTATTTATGCTCACATCTGCAAAGCCAGTTGATTTTTCAGTAGCAGCCTATCATAGTTTCACACGTCAGTCGTTGCAAAATGTGGCAGCAATTATACCCGGCAAAAGCAGGCCCAATGAATATGTGATTTTTTCGGGGCACTACGATCATCTTGGTGTTATGAGTAAAGATCGTCAGGGTAATGTACTAACCGATTCTATTTTTAATGGTGCCAATGATGATGCGGCAGGCACCACTGCTATGATGTTGCTGGCTCAATATTTTGCGAAGCAAAAAAACAATGAGCGCACGTTGATTTTTGTTGCATTTACGGCCGAGGAAGTGGGTGGCTTTGGTGCAACCTATTTTTCACGGCAAATGAATCCAGATGAAGTGGTGGCTATGTTTAACATCGAAATGATTGGCACCGAAAGTAAGTGGGGCAAGAATTCGGCCTATATCACTGGATTTGAAAAAACCAATATGGGCGAGATTCTTCAGCAAAATTTAGCGGGTACCGGCTTTACTTTTTATCCCGATCCTTATACCACCCAGAATTTGTTTTATCGGTCCGACAATGCCACGCTGGCACGATTAGGTGTTCCTGCGCATACCATCAGCACCTCGAAAATGGATAGTGAGCCTAATTATCATAAAGCAAGTGACGAAGTGGGTACCCTTGATATGGACAATATGGCTATGATTATTAAATCCATTGCCCTGAGTGCCCGCAGTATCATCAGTGGCAAAGACACACCCTCTCGTGTAGATACCAAGCAGCTTAAGTAAGAAAATTTCGGCAAAAAAGTTTTAAACAGCCAGTGGCAGGCTATGCACGGCTGCGCTGATTTCTGCCATAATGGAAGGGTCTTTTTCTATGGCATTACCCACCACAATTACATCGGCACCTGCTTTGCAATTTCGGTATGCTTTTTCGGGGTCGGTGATTCCGCCACCAACAATTAAAGGGATAGAAATATTGTTAGCCACCCGCTCGATCATGGTTTCGGTGATGGGCTTTCGGGCACCGCTGCCGGCATCCATATAAATCAGTTTCAAACCCAGCATTTCTCCGGCCATAGCGGTGCACATGGCAATATCGTTTTTGTCGGCAGGTATGGGGCTTGCATTTGAGATATACGAAACGGTAGTGGGTGCACCGCCATCTATTACCATATATCCGGTAGGAATAATTTCTAGTCCGCTCTTTTTTACAAAGGGGGCGCTGATTACATGCTGGCCAATTAGTAATTCCGGATTTCTGCCCGAAATGAGCGATAGATATAAAAGTGCATCGGCATGCGAGCTGATTTGCGAAGGGGAACCGGGGAACAGGGTAACCGGAATATTGCAGGATGATTTAATTTGTTTGATACAACTATCCAGCTGACTGGAAATTACCAAACTACCCCCCACAAAAAAATGGTCCACTTTACAGGTAAGAGCCCGCTCTACGAGTTCGTTAATAATGGCCGTATTCACCTTGTCGGGATCAATTAAAACGGCGAAAGATTTCCTTCCGGCTGTTTGTTGGTTGGTAAGTAACTGATAAATTGCCCCTTTCATGCAAATTGAAGATAGGTGTAATTGCAAAAATGGACAAAATTTCGGTATCCTGTTCAACCTTAGGGGTGTTTTTAATGCCCGAATACCCCTCAAATGAAAAAATAAGGCTAAAAACAAACAATTTTATAGGGAATTACTCAAATGAAGGAACCGGGGCATCGGATTTTACGAAGGGTATTGTAGTGAGTTGGGTTTCAATCCATTTGAATAAATTTTTATCTTGGAGTCAGTAAATTAATTACATTCATATCTTAAAAACCGGTAACGTTAAAATTGCTATATGGGAGATCTTCAAGTAAAAAAAGAAGCCAAAAAATACGATGCAGTAATTGTGGGTTCAGGAGCAGGTGGAGGTATGGCTGCATATGTGTTGGCTAATGCGGGTTTAAAGGTTTGTTTAATTGAAGCGGGACCTAATTACGACCCCGCCATTCATTCGTCGCAGTTAAAAAATCCTTGGGAGTCTCCTCGCAGGGGGGCGAGTACTAAGTATCGTCCTTTTGGCGATTTTGATGGCTGTTTTTGGGGATGGGAAATTGATGGCGAGCCCTATACAATGAAGGAGGGCAGTGCTAAATGGGATTGGTGGCGTGCCCGTATGATTGGGGGAAGAACCAATCACTGGGGTAGAATATCACTTCGGTTTGGTCCTAAAGATTTCAAGCGCAGAAGTATTGATGGGCTGGGGGATGATTGGCCCATTGGATATGAGGATGTGAAACCTTATTACGACAAGATTGATAAATTGATTGGGGTATTTGGATCGAATGAGGGATTGCCAAATGATCCGGATGGCATTTTTCTGCCTGCCCCCAAACCTCGTTTGCACGAGTTGATGATTAAGAAAACTGCCACGGGTATGGGGATACCTGTGATTCCATCACGACTATCTATTCTTACTAAGCCTATTAATAATGAAAGAGGCGCTTGTTTTTATTGCGCGCAATGTGGTAGAAGTTGTAAGGTATATGGCGATTTTTCCTCTTCTTCTGTTTTAGTAAAACCTGCTGTACTTACCGGAAATATTGATGTGATTACCAACGCCATGGCGCGGGAAGTGATTACCAATGCAGAGGGATTGGCAACAGGGGTTTCTTTTGTTAAAAAGGAGGATGGCATGGAGTACCAGGTTACGGGTAGGGTGGTTATATTGGCTGCCAGTACCTGTGAAACTGCTCGATTATTATTGAATTCAAAATCTATCCGTCACCCGAATGGATTGGCCAACGACAGTAATGTGGTAGGTAAATATTTGCATGATTCTACCGGGGCTGCTATTGGTGGGGTATTGCCGCAATTGTTTGGTAGAAAGCGCTATAACGAAGATGGGGTGGGCGGTATGCATGTGTATACGCCCTGGTGGCTGGATAATAAAAAATTAGATTTTCCCCGTGGATACCATATTGAATATTGGGGTGGCATGGGGCAGCCCGCCTATGGTTTTGGATTTGGCACGGAAGGCTTGAATGGACAATATCAGGTGAATGGAAAAACCAAACCTGCTGGTGGATATGGTGCTTCCCTGAAAGAAGATGTACGCTTTTTCTATGGTGCCGGAGTAGGTATGGCAGGCAGGGGAGAAGCGGTTCCGGATGTAAAGAACTATTGCGAGATTGATCCTACTGTGGTAGATAAATATGGTATTCCTGTACTGCGCTTTCATACCAATCATTCGGAGTATGAAATCAAGCAGGCAAAACACATGAAGGAAACCTTTAAGGAAATCCTGCACAATATGGGTGCTGTTATTACATGGGGTGGGGATGATACCGCTGCCAATAAGTATGGACTCAGCAATCCCGGAAATATCATCCACGAAGCCGGAACGGTAAGAATGGGGAATGATCGTAAAACATCTGCACTCAACAAATGGAGTCAGGCACACGACTGCAAAACCTTGTTTTGTGTGGATGGTAGTCAGTTTGTATCTCAGGCGGATAAAAATATTACTTGGACGATTCTGGCGCTTTCTATGCGTACTTCGGAATACATTCTGGATGAAATGAAAAAACAAAATCTCTGATAATTGTTAAGCCAATTATATGGACAGAAGAAAATCGATTAAGACTTTACTGATAGGTGCAGCCGGCACTGGGGTGTTGGTAGAAGCCTGTAAAAGTACCGACAAGAAAGAAGTGATGGCATCTGCTGATGTTGCAGTTAATGCCGACCGGATGCAGGAGGAGAAAGATTATATATCCAAACTCAATGCAGGTGCAGCATTCTTTACTGCGCATGAGATGAAGGTGATCACTTTGTTGAGTGATATCATTATTCCCAAGGATGCGGTAAGTGGCAGTGCATCAGAAGCCAAAGTGCCCGAGTTTATTGAGTTTATTGTAAAGGATATGCCGGAACATCAAACACCCTTGCGGGGTGGATTGCGTTGGTTGGATATGCAATGTTTTCGTCAGTTTAATCAATCCTTTACCGAAATCACCGATCAGCAACGCCTTACCATGGTAGATCAGATTGCCTATCCTGAAAAAGCGGCCCCGGATATGAAATTTGGTGTTTCCTTCTTTAATAAGATGCGGGATTTGGTAACTACTGGTTTTTATACTTCCGAAATGGGTGTGAAAGATCTGGGTTATATGGGTAATGTACCCAATCAGTGGAATGGCGTACCGGATGATGTATTGAAGCAATATGGATATGCTTACTCCGAAAGAGAATTAAAGGAGTGTGTGAGTTATGATAAAACTACAGGATAGTAGTGTCCATTTTTTCTGCATTTGCTGTAAATTATAAACCAAAAAGCGCTTTTTGGGCGTTGAAATTTTGGAGAATTTCTGCGGAGCTTAATACCCGATTATAACTAATAAAACTGGCAATCCTTCCATTCCAATTTCTTCCTCCTGCAGCCCATGCGGCAAGTCTTAATACTTGAGCTTGATAAAAAATATTTCTATTATTAGCCAGGTCGCCCTGACTATGAAAAGTTCCATTTACATATGCTATTACCCTATCAGAGGGAGTAAAAGTGATTGAAATATTTGTCCATGTGTTTGCTGTTAAATTTATAGATACGCTACCACCAATCCCTCCGCTGGCATCAGATGCTCCGAAGGCATATTGATTGGTGTTATTATTATTTTGCTGTAAAACAAAGTTCCTAAAGTTCGTATGGTTATTGTCGAAAATATCTGCATATTGAACTTGCGTACTTCCTGCATTTACCCATAAACTAATCGTAAAACTTTGGTAAGTAAAATTACTTCCCAAATCTATATAATCATTACTCCCATCAAATACAATACTACCCCCATTACTGCTACTGAATGTTGGTCCATTCGTGAGTGTACCATTATTTCTAATTCCACTCAAATCCGTCCAAGTAGTTCCCGAACCTGGATAGGAGGGAGAAATTCCTGCATCGAGCCAAAGTACCAATCCATTAGTAACGATTCCTGATGAGATAGTTCTAACTCCTCTTCCCCCTGCATCGGCTGATCGGGTATTATCTGCATTCGCTGCTTGTGCTCTGTCGGAGGTGGTTGCTGAGTTGGTAGTTGTGTTGAGCCAGGAACCTCCCTTCCATCCGGTACCTGCGGCCGCGGGCCAACCGGATACATCGGAAGCACCACCTACAGTGAGGGTGCCATTGCCATGTACTCCTGAGAAGGTTCTACCAGTTGCATTTCCAACGGTTACTACTCGTTCCCAGAGATTACCACTCAGTTCCATATTGCCATAGTATCCACTTCCACTGGTTGCTCTTCCAGTACTGCTGGTTGCGAAGATGCCAGTTCTCACAGGCCCCGAGGTAAAGCCATTATTGTAAGCGATATTGGAAGAAGAGCTGGAAGCGGTTTCACTCATGGTACTTGCATTGGATAATCCACTGAGTGCAGTAGCAGAAGTATTTCCCCAGGCAAGTTCACTGGAGGCAGGGTTTTGATTGCCGCGACAAGATTTTTCGTATTCGAGTTCCGTCATGGGCCTAAGTGCTGCCCAATCGAGATAAGCAACCAGATCATCCCAGCTGAGATAATTACAGGCGATATGCTGCCCATCATCGGATTCGTTATAAGTGCCATTACCATTGAGGTTACAGGCATATACAGCAGGCACAGTAGCAGAAGTGCCAGGTGTTTTAATATCAATGCCATTGCGATTGGCATTGCTGGCAACAAGTGCGGGGGTACCTGCTGCACTACTTGGTGCAACAATGGTACGGCTTGCTTGCTGAGTATACGTGAGGGTATTGAGGAACTCGGCATATTGCTGCTGACTAATCTCATACTTCATCGCATAAAAAGCATTGAACCCCGTTGGGTAGCCGGAAGCGAGTGAAGCGGTAGTAGTGCCGGTTAAATCCGAAGAAGCATTAGAGCGAGCAGCGATGTTGGTGGGAGAAGCGGAAGTACTATTGCCCTGCACAGTAGGGGAGGTACCCGTAACGGTAAAGGTAGCAGCAGTTCCGGTTGCGGAAACATCGGTAGCTGTTCGGAGTTCACCGGTATTTTGTCCGCCACTGCCCGCCTGAAAACCACCTACCTGATTATAAACCATTTCAACCGCATACACCCGAACAGTGATTTTTGATTCATTTGAAACACCATCGCTACCATAGTTCCATAACAATTGAATACCCGATTGCGAGAAGGGACCCGTACCATCGGCACTGCGATAGATAAATAACCCGGCGGCATCGGATTGGGTGGAAGTAGCTCCGGAGGGAATGGTATGTCCGGAACTAGCAAGGGTAGCATGCTTCCAATCACCGTTACCCACTTTATATTTTACAAACACCCAGGCGGCATCCCAGTTAAAGGGAGCAGCGGAAGTTCTCCAGGAGTTTTGCCAGGAGAGATTGAACTGCACCAGCACCGTTTGTGCGCCTATGTTGCGCCCTGTGAGTGAGATATTGGAAACAGCGATGTTATTGGCAAAAAGGGAGCAGGAAATACACAGCAAAGAACTGAGCAGGAGGGTTCTTATGGGGGTATTGGATTGCATGGATAAATAAAATTACAAAAAAGTTTAATTGGAAGTAGTTGATATTTTTCAGCCAACAATTTATTCAGAAAAACTACAAACCGAATTTCGCTTTTTGTGCGTTATAGTTTTGTAGTACTTCTGACGCTGATAATGCTCTGTTGTATATTTGTGCTACTGCTATGTTTCCCGACCAGACTTCATCTGCTAATGTTGGACTTGTAACACCAGCACCAATACCAAAATATGAAGTACTAAAATTTGATGAATTATTGGTTGAAGTATAAACTAGATTACCATTGACATAAAATAAAATAGGTCCACCAATTACATGAGTCACTCCTAGATTATACCATTGATTTATATTAATGACATATCCACTATTAAGGTTAGGATTATAAGTAATTAATTCCCCCAGGTTCGTCCCAAAAAACCAAGTATCGTTACCTTGATCTATTATAGTACGATATCCACTATTATTGGTAGAATATACCCAAACATTATATGTAAATGTATTATATGAAGTAACTGAAGGTAAAGAAGCTATTGCAAAATCATTCACACCATCAAAAACAATAGTCCCCCCATTCGCACTACTATAAGTCGGTCCATTGGTGAGTGTTCCATTATTTCTATTTCCACTTAAATCTGTCCAAGTAGTTCCCGATCCAGGGTAAGAAGGCTTAGTGCCTGCATCCAGCCATAGCACCAACCCGTCGGTTGCAATACCGGATGAGATGGTTCTCACTCCTCTTCCCCCTGCATCGGCAGCTCGGGTATTATCAATATTGGCTGCTTGTGCTCTATCGGAGGTGGTTGCTGAGTTGGTGGTTGTATTGAGCCAGGAACCTCCCTTCCATCCGGTACCTGCGGCTGCGGGCCAGCCGGATACATCGGCAGCACCACCTGAAGTGAGGGTACCATTGCCATGTGCACCGGAGAAGGTTCTACCGGTTGCATTGCCAACGGTTACTACTCTTTCCCAGAGATTACCACTCAGTTCCATATTGCCATAGTATCCACTTCCACTGGTTGCTCTTGAAGTGCTGCTGGTTGCGAAGATGCCCGTTCTCACAGGCCCCGAGGTAAAGCCATTATTGTAAGCGATATTGGAAGAAGTATTGGAAGCGGTTTCACTCATGGTACTTGCATTGGAGAGACCCGTTAGTGCAGTAGCCGAAGTATTTCCCCAGGCAAATTCACTAGGGGCAGGGTTTTGATTGCCGCGACAGGATTTTTCGTATTCGAGTTCCGTCATGGGCCTAAGTGCTGCCCAATCGAGATAAGCCACCAGATCATCCCAGCTGAGATAATTACAGGCGATGTGCTGCCCATCATCGGATTCGTTATAAGTGCCATTACCATTGAGGTTACAAGCATAGATAGCAGGCACAGTAGCAGAAGTGCCGGGTGTTATAATATCAATGCCATTGCGGTTGGCATTGCTGGCAACAAGTGCAGGGGTGCCTGCTGCACTACTAGGTGCTACAATGGTACGGCTTGCTTGCTGAGTATAGGTAAGGGTATTGAGGAACTCGACATACTGCTGCTGACTAATCTCATATTTCATCGCATAAAAAGCATTGAATCCGGTAGGGTAACCGGAAGCGAGGGAAGCGGTAGAAGTGCCTGTTAAATCAGTAGCGGTATTATTATAGGCTGCGATATTGGTAGGAGAAGCAGAACTGCTATTACCCTGCACAGTAGGAGTAGTGCCTGTGATAGTAAAAGTAGAAGCGGTTCCAGAACTGGTTATGTCATTGGCCCTTCTGAGTTCACCATTGTTGATGGCACCACTGCCCGCCTGAAAACCACCTACCTGATTATAGACCATCTCAACCGCATATACCCGAACAGTGATTTTATAATTATAGTCAACCCCATCCGTTCCATAGTTCCATAGCAATTGAATACCGGAAGGCGAGAAGGTACCGGCACCATCGGTACTGCGATAGATAAATAACCCAGCGGCATCGGATTGGGTGGAAGTAGCCCCGGAGGGAATGGTATGCCCGGTAGTGGAAAGGGTAGCATGCTTCCAATCACCATTACCCACTTTATATTTTACAAATACCCAGGCGGCATCCCAGTTAAAGGGAGCAGCGGAAGTTCTCCAAGAATTTTGCCAGTTGAGGTTAAACTGCACCAGCACCGTTTGCGCGCTTGTATTGCGACCAGTAAGAGAGATATTAGAAACCGCAATGTTATTGGCAAATAGGGAGCAGGAAATACACAGCAAAAAACTGAGCAGGAGGGTTCTTATGGGGGTATTGGATAACATGGATTACGTAAATCTAAGAAAAAATCATTATAATAATGAATTAAGGCTATGTTATAGGGCAGAAAAAATAATGAATTGAAAATCAACACATTCGGTCATAATAAATCTATACGATTCACAATAGGCGGATAAATAATAGAAACATTAT
>Ga0247836_1000651_pt1 | contig 63594 bp, 60 predicted proteins | sample LaCruzMarch2015__4_FD_187116 | JGI IMG/M metagenome (GOLD analysis project Ga0247836, IMG submission 187116) | Freshwater microbial communities from meromictic Lake La Cruz, Castile-La Mancha, Spain - LaCruzMarch2015_14m | ecosystem: Environmental > Aquatic > Freshwater > Lake | place: Spain... | reverse complement strand
GATCTGTTGGCTCGTCAGTGGTGCCGGCATCACCAGGGCCATGCGCATCGGCCCCAGGGTCAGCAGCCCCGCTCCCAACCGGCCAACGAGCTTGTCGCCAACCGGTCAACCTGATTGTCGCCGGACACTGGTGATCGCCGAGCAGGCCGGAATTCGGGCGATCTTGACCCATCCCATCGACGAAGACGCGGCACGCTTCACCACCCGGTTCGGATTCACCGCATCGCCTCTGCGCCAGCAGCAGCTGCTCCTGCTGCTCAAGGACGCGCGGAAAATCCTCCTGTGAGCGTGGGGGCATCCTGGCTGGGGTGAGACGGGGCTTGGCTGGTCTTGGTGGCAGGCTGGAGAACATCCGGGTCAGCGCTTGTGTCATCGCCTGGTGAGCGCTGATCTCCCCTGGCGTGGGCAGTCGCATCATGGGAATCCCCCAATTGCACCAGCCCTTGCGATGAGCATGAGCGCAATCCCGCCCGACGACACCAGGCTCGACGCCTTGCGCAAGGAGTTCGAGCACGACGCCAGCTTCAACCAGGTGTTTGTGGTGCTCACCGTCGGCGCCACTCTCATCGCCACCCTGGGCCTGCTGGCCAACAGCCCGGGCGTGGTGATCGGCGCCATGGTGGTGGCCCCCTGGATCATGCCGCTGCAGGCGATGGCCTTCGAGATCCTGCGGGGGCGGCTGCCGATGTTCCTGCGGGCCCTGCGCACCCTGATGCTGGGGGTGGTGATCTGCATGCTGCTGGCGATGGCGGTGGGCCATCTGGTGGCCTTCCCCAGCTTCGGCAGTGAGGTGATGAACCGCACCAGTCCAAACCTGCTGGATCTGGGGGTGGCGCTGGTGGCCGGGGCGGTGGCGATGTACGCCAAGCTCCGCAAAGACGCGATCTCGGCCCTGGCTGGCCTGGCCATCGCCGTGGCCCTGGTGCCGCCGATCTGCGTCGTGGGGATCCTGCTGGCCTCCTCCTTCTGGGCGCAGGCCTACGGGGCGCTGCTGCTGTTCGCCACCAACCTGCTGGGGATCATGGTTGGGGCGATGGCGGCCCTGGCAACGCTCGAGAAGGTGTACCGGCGCCGGCTGTTTCACAGCAGGCTCGGTCTCACCAGTGTGGCGCTCACCGTCCTGCTGGTGATCCCCCTGGGCGGCAGCTTCTTCAGGCTGCTGAACCAAACCAGGCAGGAGAATAAGGCCCAGCAACTGGAGGCCACCATTGAGCAGCGGCTGCGCAGCAACACGATCACGCTCGGCGGCGATCCCGCTATCGATCTGATCGGCCTCAGCATCAACTGGCAGCAGAATCCGCCGCTGATCCGGGCCCGGGTTCGGGTGACTGATCCGGAGCTGCCCACGGCCCAGCAGGTGGCGGCTGTTCAAGACTTCATCAACCAGAACCAGTCGCCCCTGCGCTTCCGGCTGGTGATGCAACGCACCGCCGTGGATCTGATCGGACCGGAAACCGACCCGAATCCCCCCGAGCTGGAGGTGCTGCCCCCACCCCCGCTGCCGCCGCTACCAGAGGCAGCGGGCAACGACGAATAGGGGCCGGCCCGCCAAGCTGCTGCTGGCTTGCCTTCCGCTCAGCTGAGGGTTCCATCACGGCAGATCACCGTGACCAGATCCTGCTCCGCACCGGCCCTGAGGCTGAAAGCACCAACCTGGCCCCCCTGGAGCGGGCCGGGCCGAGAACGTGCTGCGGGCATGGGCTGCATGGAAATGGGCTTGGATGGTGGCGACGCTGAGCGCCACATCCGATGGGTCCCAAGGCTGACTTCCGAGGATGACCTTCAGCACCGTCTTTCACGAACTGGCCGCGATCCTGATGCTCGCCGGTGTGATCGGTGTGCTGGCCTTGAAGCTGCGCCAGCCGCTGATCATCGGCTACATCCTCACCGGGATCCTGGTGGGGCCAGCGGTGCTGGGGTGGGCCTCCGGCGGCAGTGAGCTCAAGCTGCTCTCCAGCATCGGCATTTCAGTGCTGCTGTTTGTGGTGGGCCTCAAGCTCGACGTGGGCTTGATCCGCTCGGTGGGCCCGGTGGCCCTGGCGACAGGCCTGGGCCAGATTGTGTTCACGTCGCTGTTTGGCTTCCTGCTGGCCCTGGGGTTGGGGTTCGCGCCGGTGAAGGCGATCTACATCGCCGTCTGCCTCACCTTCTCCAGCACGATCATCATCGTGAAACTCCTCTCCGACAAGCGGGAGATCGATTCGCTGCATGGCCGCATCGCGGTGGGATTTCTGGTGGTGCAGGACATCGCCGTGATCCTGGCGATGATCCTGCTCACCTCCTTCACCGCCTATGGATCGGGGGGCATCGCGGCCCAGGGAATCCGTCTGTTGTTGGTGGGCTCGTCCTTCGTGCTCGGCACCGCTGCCACGATGCGCTGGGTGATGCCGCCACTGCTGGGCCGGTTGGCCCAGAACCAGGAGTTACTCGTGCTGTTTGCCGTGGCCTGGGCCGTGGGGCTGGCGGCCCTGGGCGATGGGGTGAACTTCAGCAAGGAAGTGGGGGCCTTCCTTGGAGGGGTGTCGATCGCCTCAACCTCCTATCGCGAGGCGATCGCCTCGCGGCTCACCGGCCTGAGGGATTTTCTGCTGCTGTTCTTCTTCATCGACCTGGGCTCAGGCCTCAACCTCGCTGCAGCAGGCGTGCAGCTCTGGCCAGCACTGGTGCTGTCACTGTTTGTGCTGGTGGGCAAGCCGCTGATCGTGGTGGCGATCATGGGTGCGATGGGCTATCGGCGCCGAACGGGCCTGCTGGCTGGGCTCACCGTGGCCCAGATCTCGGAGTTCTCGCTGATCCTGGCGGCCCTGGGGATGAAGCTTGGCCAGATTGGGGAAGCGGAAGTGAGCTTGATCACCCTGGTGGGGGTGATCACCATCGGGCTCTCCACCTACATGATCCTGGGCGCTGATCGCCTCTATGAATGGCTGCAACAACCACTGCGCCTGCTGGAGCGAGCCAATCCATTCAGCGAGATCGCCAGCGGTTCCTTCGGGCCGACGCGGGTGGACGTGATCCTGCTGGGTCTGGGCCGCTTTGGCAGCGCCATCCATCAGCACCTGCAACCCCACAACCTCTCGATGCTGGGCATCGACTTCGACCCCCAGGCCCTGCGCCTGGTCGCCGCCCAGGGAATGCCCGTGCAGTACGGCGATTCCGAGGACCCGGAGTTCACCGCGTCGCTGCCGCTCTCCCCAGCCACCGTGGTGGTGAGCACCCTGCCATCGCTTGAGGCCAATGCCGCTATCAGCCACGGCCTGCAGACGGCGGGTTTCCAGGGACATTTCATCGCCACTGCCCACAACGAAGCGGAGGTGGCCCGTCTCAAAATCCTTGGCGCCCAGCGCACCCTTCTTCCCTTTCTGGATGCTGCCGAGCGAGCCGCCGAGCTGATCGTCGTCGACCTTCAGGAGCTGCGTGACCAGCCACAGGAAACGACCTCCCCGAACGGGATATGAGAGCACTGCAGCGGTTGCGCCTCCACTGCTGAGACCCTCAGCCCAACCTCGATGGCTCCGCTGTGGCGCTCATGGCGTGGCGTTGGGAGGCTTGGGGGGGCGTGGCGGTGGGCAAAACTCTGGCTGAAGATGCCAATGAATTCAACGGTTTAGAACAACGGAGTTCAGACCAAGACCCAGCATCCAGGGCTTTGATGAAAGAACTGAGAAGTAAAAACCGCAGCTGGCCAAGTTCAGAATCCTGTCGGCAATATCTTGTCGACGAACAGTCCAAAGTATTCAGAATGAACATCGACATTCGCAACTGGTTCGAAAAGGAGAGTGTTACTGCTGGTGTTGAGATGCTTGATCGACTCGCATGCTCGGATCATGCTGTCCCCTCATCCTGGCGGTGAACCAGCTGCCCGTTGCAGAGGAGCAGCCTTGCCAATCCCGCCTGGCTCGGCGGCATCGTGCTGTCCCCCCAGCCTCACCGACACTTCAGATCTCTATCCCCCCCGATGGGTCAGGCCGCGGCCACCAGAGCGCGAGCCTCCTGTTTGCTTTCGCCTGAGGCAGTGGCCGCCTTGAGCAGTTGCTCGCAGAGGCGATCCGGATCGGCGACGGTCTGGATGCCTCGGCCGGCGGCGGCGAGCAACTGGGGGTTGGCACAGAGGTTTTCGAGCATCTCGGCCAGGAAGATGTCCTGGTTCTGAACCAGCCCTGCCGCGATCCGTCCGCAGTGGCCGCCGATGCTCCAGCGAATCACTCCGCCTGGATCGGTGACCAGCACCGCGGGGCGATGCGCCAGCTGCTCCTGGATGCGCCGTGGATCACGGCTGGAGAAGAAGCCCTCCGCCTCCTGGGAGTTGCAGCGGATCAATGCGGCGGCCTCTGCCAGCGGCTGGAAGCGCCGCAGCACCTCCGCCGTGGGCACCGCAGCAGGCGGCAGGCCCCAGTGCTCCGGTTGCCAGGTCACATCAAGCGCCACCAGCACACCGGTGGGCGCTGTGCGGTTGAGCACCATGCACAGCACCTGGTGCTGGCTGGCGTCGAGCAGAGCGTCGCTTGTGATCAGCAACCAGAACGATTCGTTGATCTCGGGCAGCATCGCTTCGGTGAGGCCGGCCGGGGTGTGGGCAGCGCAGGCGTCGTGGAGGGCCTGGGAGAAGGCCACCACCTCCGTGTGGGCGTGGGCTGCAAGGAGGTTGAGGCGTGTGGAGAGGGTCATTGGGGGTGCTTCGTGGGGTGGTGGGGTTCGCGGCGTTGCTGGAAGACCGCCCTGCTGGGTCAGTCGTTCTTGCTGGCGAAGCGATGGAACCGATCGGCCAGGTCTTGGAAGAAGGCGTCGCTTTGCTGCAGCAGCGATTCCCAGTTCCCCTGGCTGCTTTGCTGCAGCTGGTCCAGCTGAGCCGTGGCCTGGTTACGGGCGTTGATGAGCTCGTCAAGGCGTTGCCGGGTGATGCGGCGCACGGAGTCGGCAAGTCCGCTCATGCCCTGCTGCAACTGCTCGATCTGCGCCGACCAGGCTTCGATCTGCACGCGTTTCTTGTTCAGAACCGCTTCCTTCAGTTGTGCATTCGCGTGGTTTTGGTCATCGCGACTGGCACTGGTGGTCGGCTTGGTGGTAGTTGTCATGGTGGATGTCTCCTGGATAGCAACAACAGACGCGCCGCTCCGCTCGCCGCACCGGAAGTGCTGCACGTCAGAGGCTCAGGTTCGGGATCCCTTCCACCGTTCCGTTTGGCCGGCCCCTAGGGGGCTCGGAGCTTGAAATGGGAGTAGTGAGACAGTGCCGTTGGCTCAGATGCTCAGGCGATGGTCGTCAGACCATTCGGCAGGCATTGAATTCGGAGAACAGTGATTGAGCAAGCACTGAACTGAAGAAAGGGGGTTGAAGCCTTTGAAAGGGTGGCAACGCAGAGCGCGTTTGTTAGTTCCAACGTAGCGCTTGTGGTTGAGATGTCAACAAATCTGTGTCAGATCCGTTGATTCAAAAGCACTGCGATTCGCTCAGATTGCATTGGTGCAGGCCCATTTCGGCGTGTGCCCCTTGGCTGTCACCGGCCTGGCCTCCTTCGCCGCTGCGCGCGTTTGCCATCGTGGTGCTGTCCAGCCGCACCCCAGGCCTGCGCGCCCCTCCGATGCCCCTTCCCCGCCAACCGATCCTGCTGCTCGGCGGCTTTCTGATCAGCGCCGAGGCCTATGCGCCGATGCTGGTGCGGCTTCAGCAGCTGAGCGGCCAGCCCGTGCGGCTGGTGGCGGTAGGCAAGCCCGAATGGCTGCTCACCGTGTTCGCCTTCGCCTGGGCGCGCATTCTTGACCGGGTCGCTGCCGCCGCCGCAGAGCTGGCGCAGGCCTCACCCACCGGCAGGGTCACCCTGATCGGCCACAGCTCCGGCGGCATCATGCTGCGCCTCTTCCTTGATCACTCCCCCTTCCAGGGCCGCTCCTACGACGGCAAGGCCTTCGCAGACACGCTGGTGATGCTGGGCAGCCCCCACACCGCTCTCAAGGCCACGGTGCTGCGGGAGCTGGTGCAGCAGCGCCTGCCGGGGTCACCCTTCGCCGATAGGGTGCATTATGTATCGGTGGCGGGGGATCTGGATCTGGCCGCCGCCAGCCCGCTGGCGCAGCGCCTGGCCCCCACCGCCTACCGCAACAGCACCGGCGACCCCGCCGATCGCGGCGACGGCCTGGTGCCGGTGGCCTCCGCCCTGCTGGCCGGCTCCACCCCGCTGGTGCTGGCGGGGGTGGCCCATGGCGGTGCCTTCGGGCCCTGCTGGTACGGCAGCCCGGAGGTGGTGGAGCGCTGGTGGGAGCTGGTTCAGCCCGCCGCCTCCAGCAGCTCCGCCAGCGGCACGGACCAGCAGAAGAACCACAGCGGTGACTTCAGACTGCCCCCTGGACAGGTCAAGCCCAGCACCAACCGTTAACCGCCACAGCCACCTGCGCCTTGCCAGTCGGCCAGTGTGGCTCGGGAGAAATGCGCGAATCAGGATTCGCGGACGTGGTGGTTCAGGCCGACCAGGCGAACACCGAGGCCTGCAACTGCGTTGCTCCGACATTCGCCGCAATGATCGCCCAGGTTCCCCCTCCAGCGATGGGTACAAGGCCATAGGCACCAAAGGCGATAGTCGCCGGGTTGACGCCTGCGAGTCCGATGAAGTCTGAGCCGGGCGTCAGATCAGCGATGTATTCGTAACCGCCGGCATTCTGCTCGGCGGCGTACACGAGAACGAGGTCGCTTCCATATCCTGTCTGTACCAGATCGTCGCCGATGCCTGGATAGAGCGCGTCGTCGTCGAACCTGCCATCGGGATAGTCAACTCCTGCGCCACCGAAGATCAGGTCGCGTCTAAAACCACCAAGAAGCTGGTCGCCGCCGTCTTCGCCCGTGATCCAATCGTCGCCATCACCACCATCGATGATGTCGTGGCCAGAGGCGGAGCCGTTCAAGTCGCCGCCAATCAGCCAATCAACGCCGTCACCGCCATAAAGCTGGTCGTTTCTTGCGCCACCGAAGAGGACGTCGTCTCCCGAGCCGGAATAATTTTCAAAGTAGCCGCCGAACAGAATGTCAGCGCCATCATTGCCATAAATGATGTCACGCCCTCCTGCTCCAGCGACCGTGTCGTTATCCGCACAAGCAAAAATCACGTCGCCGTAGGTCTCAAGAAAGGCATCAGCGCTACAGCCATAAATGAGGTCATTGCCGCCGCCGCCGTAGATCACATCGATTCCCGACCCACCTTCCAAGAGGTCATTCCCATCCGAGCCGTCACCATCGTCGAACAGAAAGTCGCCACCAGATCCCCCCCGGATGCGGTCATTGCCCGCGTCGCCATAAAGCGAGTCAAATCCCTCGCCGCCGCTGACAAGTAGGCATAGCCCGCAAAACCGGAATACTCAGTCGGGGCGAAGTCGTGCAGGTCAAAGCGGATCTGCCCATAGCCGGGCGCTACTTCAACGAAGGCGAGTCCAGTGATGGAGGCCCAGATGTCAAGCGCCGCGCGCGCGCTGGCCTTCTTTGCCTCGTCGAAAGCGAGGAAGTTGGGCCGCGCCGACCGGGGCGTCGTCCGCTCCCCAGCGGAAGAAGTCATCATCCTCAATCAGAGCGGCGACGGGCATCAGCGGCGCGGCGGCCACAATCGGAGCCTGGGTGGCTCCACTGACGCGGCCAAGGCGAGCCCATGCTCGTTCCCATCCAGGACGCTGGGATCGCGTCGACCTGCGTGGGGTCTACTCACGCTCGGAAAACCAGCAAGGAAGTCCATGAAGCGGCGCGATTAATTCGCGATGAAAGATTAAGACCCATGAAATGAGAAGTAATTCGCCAAGGAGCGAACGATCTCAAACCGTCCAGGCGAATGCAGCGGATTGCAGCTGCCCTGTGTTGACCATTCAACCACTATGGTGATGGCGCTGCACCTGCCGATGAAGGCGTACATAAAGAAGCAACAAGACCAACCTCGGAACCGGCTTCCAGGCCACAGAGGTGCCCCTCAGCCGGGAAGCCAGCCTTCGGGTGGGCAATGGCCTGGACCAGATCTGCTGCTTGGACTGGCGCCGAAACAAGGGGGTCCAATGCAAAGCTCCGGCCATTGGCGCTCAGCTGAATCCCCTCACCCCTGTAAAAAGACGTTTTCCGAGCGATCACCGCCCCTCTGCATACCGGCATACGCCATGGAATAGGCGGTGCCCTTGAAACGCAGGACGTGATCGATGCAGGGAACCGCCGAACTCAAATCTGTTGAAAAACGCCTGAGGACGGAGATGGCGTAGTCCGTGCCAAGCGGCAAGGGCCTGGCTCAGGACTGCGGAACTGGGGCAGCGGGCTCAGCCGCGGCCGCAACGACAGCAGCCGCCCTTCCAGTTGGAGCACTTTGAGCGCTTGCAGCCTTTCTTCTTGGCAACACGAATCCGATCACGGCGCTGTGCACGCCCAGCGGATGGGCCGGACTGTGGGGCTGAATCAGCCATGCCAGGGAAAATCACCAAGCTCAACATTAAGCGCCTGATTCGGCGGGCATCCAGCACTGGTCACACCAAGCCGTAACAAATCGAACAGGGGGCTGTGCTGAGTTGCCTGGCTGGGCTGGGCGCCCGCCGCAGTCAGTACGCTGAGCGAACAGAAACGGATCTGAGCAATGGTTCTGATCAATCAGCACAGCACAGAAACCCTGCAGAGCGGCGGACGGCCCATAGCCCAGCCGATGCAGGAGTCGCTGCTGGAGGCGCTGCACCTCCACCTGGGGATGGAATTGAACGCCAGCGCCGCCTATTGGGCCCTGGCTATCTGGTTTGCCGAGCGGGAACTGCGCGGCTTCTCCGCTCACTTCAAACTGGAATCCGATCAGGAGCGCAACCACGCGGGCCTGTTTGCCGATTATCTGATCATCAGGGGGCAGCCCGTGGCCCTGGCAGCCATCCGGGCACCGCAGCAGCAGTGGAAGGATCTTGAAACCATCCTCACCTCTGTTTTCCAGATGGAAGTGGATGTCACCACCTCGTTGCATCAGCTCTATGTCATGGCGGAGCAAACCGGCGATGTACGCACAACCGTTTTTCTGGATCCGTTGATCGACAAACAAACGGTCTCTGAAGATGAGGCGGCCCATCTGCTCGGTCGCCTGCGGCTCGCAGCCGGCAATCCCGCCGCCCTGCTCCTGCTCGATGCCGAGCTGGCGAACGGCCAGGTGACCCCAACCAAGCTGGGTGAGTGATGCCCCTCAGGCCAGGCTGGGGCGGCGCGTCAGTTCGAGCAGGAAGGCAAGACCGCAGGGTTCAAGACCGCTGAAGCCCTGCCAGCCCAAGGCCGCGGCCTGCAGTTCAGCCTGGCGGGCGGCGCCCCATTCCAGTTCGCCCTCAAGCCGGCGGATCAGATCGAGGTCCCGGCAATGCTGGAGCTGGGCCTTGATCTGGCTGCGTCGACTCAGAACACGGCCCAGCTCACGGCAGAGGCTGCCCAGCAGGCTGTCGGCTGCTTGGGTTGGCAGAGAACAAATCACGAGAGGGGCTCCGCTCAACCGACTGCAAGCGGTGCAGACTCCACCAGGGAGGGGGCAAGCCGCAGGCCACTCTGGCCACTGGGGGCTTTCAGCAACTCCGCCTGGCGAATCCGGGAGATCAGCCGGGTGGTGGTGACCCGGGTGGTGCCGATCAATTCACCGATGCGCTCATGGGTGAGCCGGAAGGGCAGGTCGCACCACGGTCCACAGCGGCGCCCCAGCCGGCGCACCAGCAGGCCGAAAAGGGCATGGAGCCGCTGCTCGGCACTGCCGAGGTGCCGGATGCGCAGCAATTGCAGGGTCCACTCGTTGACAGGATCGAAGCCATCACCCTGGCCGGCCTCGCCGTCGCTGCGGAAACTGAGCGGGGTGAGAGCCTCGACGCAGACCCCTTCACTGCAGAGGCGGTCGGTGCGCAGCCGGTCGCCGGCCTGCAGAAAGGCGAGCGTCATCCCTTCGGTTTCCTCGCAGGGGCAGTAGACCCTGGCCACCCCTTCAAGCACCTCGAGGCAACTGCCGCCAGGGCGCCCGCCGGGATCCAGCAGAACGGTCTGGCCGACTGGCATGCGTACGGCAGCGGCGGGCGAATCAGGCAGGAAACGAAAGGCCACGGATCCAGGGCTGTTGCGAATGACTCGCAATCTAAACAGGTGCCAGGAGTTTTTGCAAGTGGTTCTCAATAGCAACTAATTATTGAAAGCGGGTTCCGCCCTCCACCCATCAGTGGCACCGACGAAGGTGACCTCTGAAACCTGGGCCGGTGTGATCGGCTCAGGGACTCCCCCAGGCGCCCTGCAGAGTTTCAGCGACCACCAGTTCTGCCGTCGTGATCCGAATCTTTGGCGACCGCGCCAGCCTGCTCGCCGCCCTCACCGTCCACAGGGCCGACCCCCTCACTTTCGGATCAACACGTCGACCCCCGGGGTGCGGTTGCGCACCAGCACGCCGACATCGTGATCGCTGCGGTGCACCTGCAGATCAATCTCCTCCTCCCCCAGACGCAGTCCGTTGATCTCCAACAGGTCGACGCCCTTGGGCAGCACCGGATTGGTCAGGCTCACCTGCACCCGGCAGCTGCCGGGGTCCCGCTCGATCCTCATGCCGATGGTGGCCTCGAGCAGGCCGAAGACACTGCCACTTGCCCAGGCCTGGGGGCTGCAAGCCACCGGATAGAAGGTGGGCCCCTCCTCCTCGCGGCGCGGAAAGCCGCAGAACAATTCCGGCAGCCGGAACAGGGACAGGGCGCTGGCCGTTTCGAACAGGCCGGAGAAGATCCGCAACACCTCAGAGCGATAGCCGTAGCGGGCCAGCCCCATGCCGATCAGGGCGTTGTCGTGGGGCCAGACCGATCCGTTGTGGTAGCTCATCGGGTTGTAGCGGGCTTCGCGCTCATCCAAGGTGCGGACCCCCCAGCCGTTGAAGCTGGTGGGAGAGAGCAGTTGGCGGGCGATCGAGGCCGCCGCCGCCGGGGTGGCAATCCCGGTCCAGAGGCAGTGGCCCGCGTTGGAGGTGCGCACTGCGCAGGGGTCGCCCCTGCCATCGAGGGCCAGGGCGTAGGAGTCGATCGACGGCGACCAGAAGGCCCGGTGAAACCGCTGCCGCAGCAGCTGGGCCTCCTCCAGCAGCGCTTCCGCGTCGGCGCTCCTGCCGAAGGACCGCAACACCCTCGCCAGGGAGCGCCGGGCGCCGAAGGCGTAGGCCTGGACTTCGCAGAGGGCGATCGAGCCCTCGGCCAGGCGGCCATCGGCGTGATGAACGGCGTCGTTGGAATCCTTCCAGCCCTGGTTGCGCAGCCCACCCTGGGCGGCGCAGAGATAACGGAGAAATCCATCCTCGCTGCGTCGCTCGGCCCTTTGGATCCAGGCCATGGCGGCTTCCAGCGCCGGCAGCAGGCCAGCGATGAAGTCGCGGTCATCACTGCGGAGCAGGTAATCACCGGCGAGGATCAAGAAGAGGGGGGTGGCATCCACCGCGCCGTAGTAGTGGGCGAAGGGCACCTCACCGAGGGCGGCCATTTCGCCCAGCCGGGATTCATGCAGGATCTTGCCCGGTTCCTCGTCGTGGGAGGGATCGTTGCTGGTCGCCTGGGTGTCGGCCAGGTACCCCAGCACACCCCTGGCCAGGCGCGGCTCCACCATCAGCATCTGGCGGGCGGTGATCAGGCCGTCGCGGCCAAACGGGCAGCTGAACCAGGGCACGCCCGCGTAGGGATACAGCCCATCCCCGACGGTGCTGGAAAGCAGGTGCACGTCCGAAAAGGAGCGCATCAGCCAGCTGTTGAAGGCCTGGTTGTCGGTGACCACCCCGGCGGCACTGCGGCGAGCCTCCCGAAAGCGCTCGATCGTGGCCACCAGGGCCTGCTCGTAGTGCCGCTCCGGCGGCAACGGTGATGGACCCGGGTGGAAATCCAGGACCAGCCAGAGGCGCTGGGTCTGGCGGGGCACCAGGTCCAGGGCCAGGCCAAGGTGTCCTTCGCCCACCTCCCCCACCGGGGCGCTGAGACGCAATACCGTCACCCGATCCTCCCCGTCGAGGCCGTGGTACGAACATTCCAGATCGGAGAGGTTGGAGCTGCACACCCGCCGACCACGCCTGGCGCGGGAATAGCCCCGAATTTCGAAGATGTCGCAGAAATCGGCGTCGAAGCGGAGCGTCAGCGGCATCCGCAACGGCAACATCCCATCGTTGGTGAAGCACAGCTGCTGCAGGCAGGCCGACGGGGTCAGCACCGTGCTGCGCTCCAGGTGCACCGTCATGGCTGCCGGACCCGGGGAGGCCGCCCCGTCATTGGCAAGGTGGCTCACCTGCAGCCCGACCGCCCCCCGTTCGGTGGAACTCAGCACCATCGGTGGACGGTCCCAGAGCAGCAGCTGCAGCCGACTGACGTGACGGGCGCCCCGGTGGAAGATGCCGGCATCGTGCTGGCTCTCGGGGCAGATCTCGCCCCGGGAATTGAGCATGGCGAAGGTTTCGCCGTTTTTGAGAACGAAGGGTGGCAGCTGATCAGGCATGGGCCAGGTCAGCGTGACGGGGGCAATGGGCCGGTGGGTGGCTGCGGCCCGCCTGAATCAGATGGCGGTAGAGCTGTTCGTAATCCTCGGCCTGGCGGGCGGCGGAGAAACGCACCTCGAAGTTGCTGCGCACCCGGCAACGGTCCAGCTGGTTCAGCTGGTGCACCGCCGCCGTTGCTTCCTCGATCGACTCCACCAGGTAGCCGTTCACCCCATGGTCGATGATCTCGGGGGTGGAGCCGTTGCGCCCGGCGATCACTGGCGTGCCGCAGGCATTGGCCTCGATCATCACCAACCCGAAGGGCTCCTGCCAGTCGATCGGGAAGAGCAGGGCCAGGGCATGGCCGAGCAGCTCCTGCTTGGCGGCGTCATCCACCTCGCCGATAAACTCGACCAACGGGTTGCTCTGCAACAGGGGCTCGATCCGCTCACGGAAATAGACCTGATCAGCGGGGTCGACCTTGGCGGCCACCTTGAGGGGCAAGCCAACCGCCGTGGCGATCTCGATGGCACGATCGAGCCGCTTCTCCGGCGAGATTCGGCCCACGAAGGCCAGGTAGTTATCAGGTACGGGCTCCAGATGGTATAGGTCGGTGGGTAAGCCGTGGTACACCGTGCCGACCCAATTGGCAGCGGGCACGGGCCTGCGTTGGGAATCGGAAATCGAAACCAGCGGAAGTTGGTCGAAGTGGCGGTAAAGCGCCGCCTGCTCCGGGGCGGTCAAAGGGCCATGCAGGGTACTGAGGTGCGGCCGATCAAGCCGATTCATCAAAGGAAAATAGACTGGACCAACGTGAAAATGGAGAATGTCGAACTGATCCAACCGGGCGACGACATGGTCGAGTTGAATCACATCATGGATCGTTGCGTCGCCTTTGTAGCCAGCCGTTCGAAGGGCAGTGGGCACGCAGGCGCAGAGGTTGGCACTGGTGGAGGAATCACCACTGGCAAACAGAACCACCTCGTGGCCCCGGCGCACAAGTTCTTCGGTGAGATAATGAACGACCCGTTCGGTTCCTCCATACCGAGTTGGGGGAACACTTTCGAAAAGCGGGGCAATCTGAGCAATTCGCATCTCTGATGTCCTTATTCAGTTTTCAGTCATCTTAACGATAGTTGGCGGCATTGATCTGCGCTGCCATCGTTGATGCTTTGAGCACATCTGCTGATTTGATGCTGATTTCATCGAGATTGGATCCTGAATGCATCGGGGATTGTGCAGCCTTGATCACTTCGTCCCCGGCTTCGATCAGCGGGTCTGGTCGGCGGCGCAACGGGGGCAGAGCGCCCGCACGTTGAGCACGCATTCGACCAGGCGAAACCCGTGGGTGAGTGCCGCCTGCTCTCCAGCCGCCAGAACCGCTGAACTCTCGAATTCCTCGGTGCGACCACAACCGATGCAGACCAGGTGGTGATGGTTGCGGTGGGTGTCACTGGCCAGCTCAAAGCGACGCCCCCCCTCGGGCAGTTCCAGTTCCCGCAGCAGCTCCATCGAACTGAGCAGGCGCAGGCTGCGATACACCGTGGCCAGCGACACCCGCTCCTGGGAACCCAGCAGACGCTGGTGGACCTCCTCGGCACTGAGATGGCTGCCCTCTCCGATCCGCTTGAACAGGGCCAGCACCCTCTGGCGCTGGGGGGTCAGCCGCTGACCGCGGCCATGCAGGGTGGCGCGCAGCTCTGTTGCAGCCACTGGGGTTGCCAAGGAACCGGCGGAAACGGGCAAGGGCACGGTGTCAACCCAGGCGATCTGAACAGTAGACCGTTCTCAACAGTAGGAATTGTTGCGAAGATCCTGCCGATCTGGGTATCGGGCGACGGCCCAGTCGACAGCCCAGGCGACGGCTCAACCCACGAACGATCGGCCCCGGGCCGCCACCGTTAGCAGCAGCCCATCCAGGCGGGCCGTCAGGGCCGCCAGCAGATCGGCAAGGGTGGCCACGAGCCGGTAGCTCAGGGCCACAGCCAGCAGGGGGGCCTCGGCCAGCTCCGCTCCCAGCCGCAGCAACAACACCGCCTCGAACACCCCCAGACCGCCAGGGGCTCCCGGCACCACCAGCCCCACCGTCCAGGCGAGCAGGAAGCCAGCAAACCAGCTGGGCCAGCCGAGGCTCAGCTGCTGATCAAAGGCCAGCACGCAGCAGGCGAAGCCACCGAAGCGCAGCAGCACGAAAGCCAACTGGGGCAGCAACGGCAGCAAGGGATAGCCCGGCAGGGCGAAGGGCACCGAGTCCAGGGACTCCGGGGCCGGCTCCTCCAACGCCAGCTGGCGGGCCCGTCGCCGCTCCAGCCGGCCCAGCAGAGGATTGAGCCAGCGGGGCAACAGCAGCACAGACGGCAGGATCGCCAGCAGGGCCAGGCCGTTCTGCCAGCCAGCCAGGGGAACGAGCAGCAGGGCGGCGCTGGCCGCCAGCACGGGATCGAGCAGCACCGCCACCAGGGCCTGGGGCGTGGCGAGGGCCACCCGCAACAGCGGCAATTCCGCGCCGGAGGACGGCGATCCATCCCCCCGCCGCAACTGCTGAACCCTGGCAGCCAGATGCCAGATGCCCCCAGGCAGGTACTTGTACAGATTGCTGCGCAGGTAGAACCGGACACAGGCGGCCCAGGCCGGCCGGAATCCAAGCCAGCGCAGTCCCACTGCCCAGGCCACACCACAGACCACCAGGCTCAGCAGGCTGAAACCGACCCCCATCGTCAACCAGAGCCAGCCCTGGGGGTCGAGGCGCAGGGCCAGCAACGGCTCGGCATTGGCCAGCAAGGCGGCAGCAACGAAGCCAAAGCTCAGCAGGCTCACCCAGAGCCGCGCGCCGCCTGGCAGGACCAGCTTCGGGAGGGCCAACTTCGGCAAGACCAGCTTCGGCAATCGCACCATCAGCTCCCTTCGCTGTCCGGACTTGGATTGTCGCTGGCCAGGGCCAGCAGCACTGCCGCCCGCACCTGGGCGAGGCTCAGGCCATGGGCCCTGGCCAGCGCCGCCATGTCGTCGAATTCAGGCTTGGAGCGCTGGCCACCCTCCGGCAGGGCGGCCTCCTTGATCCGCACCGGCCCCCAGGCCGTGCTCACCTGCCGCTGGCGGCGGGGCAGGCACCAGCGCTGTTCGAGGTGCTCGCGCACCCCGAGGCTGCTGCCGTGGCGCCACCAGATCGCCCGCAGCGGCAGGGCCTGCTCCGGACGGGCCACAACGGTGAGCAGCAGGCCGCAGCGGCCCTTTTTCATCTGCACCGCCTGGCTGTAGACCTCCAGCGCTCCGGCGGCACGCAACTCCTCGACCAGAAAAGCAAGGTCCTCGGCCGTGGCGTCATCGATCTGGGCCTGCAGCAGCAGCACCGTTTCCAGGATCGGTGCGGCCGGCGGCGGCGCTCCCGGCAGCCCCGCAGGCTCAGGGGCCTGATCCGCCAGCCACAGCCGCAGCAGGTTGGGCCGATCCAGCTGGCGATGGCCCAGGCCGATCCCCACCGCCGCCGGCAGCATGGCTGGGGCAGGACCGAAACCATCCGCCCAGGCCGCGATCAGGGCCATCCCCGTGGGTGTGGTGAGTTCACCGGCGGGCCAGCCGGCGCCGCCCGCCAGGGGAATGCGATGGCGGCGGGCCAGCTCCAGCACGGCCGGGGCCGGCAGGGGCAAGAGGCCGTGGGCCGTGGCCACCGATCCATGGCCGGCCGGCGGTGCAGCGCAGATCAGCCGATCCACCTGGAAATGGAGCAGGCCGGCACAGACCCCCACCACATCCACCAGGGCATCGACAGCCCCCACCTCGTGGAAATGGACAAGCTCACTGGCGTGGCCATGCACAGCGCCCTCCGCCTCGGCCAGCAGGCTGAACACCTGCAACACCTTCTGGCGCAACGGTGGATCGATCGCACTGGAGTCGATCTGCTCACGCAGCTCCCGCCATCGGCGATGCTCGGGCTGATGCTCCAGGAGATCGACGCTGAGCCGGCAGCCGCGCAGGCCGCCGCTGCGCGCCGTTTCGATTCGCAGCTGGTAAGCACCGCCCAGGCCCAGGGCAGCCAGGGGGCCTTCAACCGCCGGCACCGGCAGACCGAGATCGAACAGGGCCGCCAGCAGCATGTCCCCGGCCACGCCGGTGGGGCAATCGAGATAGGCCAGGGTCATGGCGTCAGCGCAACAGCCGCGGGGCGCTGCTGAGCAACTGCTCGGCGCGTTGCTCCAGGCGAGGCTGCTCACGCCGCAACCATTGCTCCACCTCCCGTCGGGCCCGGGGCTGCTCCAGCTGGGCGGTGGCCACATCCAAACCCGAGAGTCCCCAGAGGCGTCCGAGCAGGGCTCGGTCATCACCGCCACCGCGGGATTGGCCGTAGATCAGACGCTCGGCGGCCATGCCGGCCTGCAGCACCCTGCTCCAGCAGCGCAGGTCCTCGACGGCCAGCTTGGCGTGGTCGGGGATGGCGAACTCGGTGCTGCCGCTGGCGCGCAAGCCTGCCTGCAGGCAGGCGAGGCTGCCCACCAGCACCCGCTGGATCGGCAGGTCGTTCTGCTCAGCCAGCAGGGCATGGCCAGCCTCATGGATGGCAATCCGCCGCAGCCGTTGGCGCCCGCCCGGCAGGGCTTCAGCCAGCAGGTGGCCGCCCCGGCCTCCGAAACGGGCCGCATCAACCGTGAGACCGACCAGGCCAGCACCGACCGCAAGGCTGGTCAGCCAGGGGGAGAGTCCCAGTACCGGCCCGAGCACCGCCAGGCCAGTGCCAGCGGCCACAATGATGCCCGCCGTCAGGGTGCTGACCGAGCCATCGCCAGACCCCTTGCCGGGGTCAGGGGCCGGAACGGGCGGGAGCAAGGTCGGGGCTTCGGGGCGTTGCACAGCTTGGCTTCAGCTCCCCGGCCGAATGATCGACGGACGGTGGCCGGCCTGGGCCGGAGACTCACCGCGGCTGATCGGGTTCCGCAGGGGCCTTCGCTCCCCCCGCTCCTGGCCAGCGCGATCTGCGCTATTGCGATCCGTGCCAGCGCGATCTGTTCCCGCGCGATCCGTGCCCCGGCGGTCCTTGCCGCCCCGGTTGCCGCGCTGGGCCACCGGACCCATCACCTCGAAGCGCTCCAGTTCCAGCAGGTTGGCCTGGCGGCGCAGGTCGAGGGAAACGAAATGGCGGAGATGCTCCAGGGGAATCTGCCCCCGCAACTGCAGTTTGAACGGCTGCACCCGGGTGCCGTCGGCCCGGGGTTTCTGGCGCACCTTGATCACCAGATCGCCGCTTTCCGGCCGGGTGAAGATCAACTCACCCCGCACCGAGAAGTAGTCGTCTCCTTCTGGAAGCGCGTCTTCTGCAGACGGCAGCTCCGCAGAGGAATCCACGGTGGCTTCGAGGGTGCTCGGTTCCCACACACCCACGATCTGGAGGTGGAGGCTGCCGGGCTCGCGGATGCGGGGATACACCACCCAGAGATGGGGGCTGGCCATGTCCAGATGGCGGCGCACCAGGCTGAGCACACGGCCCAGCACCACCGCTTCAATCTCGGTCCCCTCGGCGGTGCGGATCAAGCCGCGGGTGGGCTGCTCCGCATCAGTGGGCACGTACTGGCCGCGAACCACGCCAATGGCCCGGTACTGCATCGGTTCGGTGACCGGGGAAATCGGATGGAGACGCATCTTCGGGGGGGGCAACCATTGGCCCGCTCGGCAATCTAGCCAGGCCTCCAGGGGCCAGACTTCGGAGAGCACCGATCGATCCATGGCTTCCCGACTGAGCGTCGGCCGCATTGTCCGTGCCCGCCGGGGGCTGTGGCTGGCCCTGGCTGGCCTTGCCCTCTCGTTCGGCGGGCTGGCGGCGGGCTGGTGGCTGGCCCAGCGCGGCGCCGTACCCGCCGCGGCCGATCGCTCCCGGCAGGAGGCGCTGAAGCAGGTCAGCCTGCTCAGGGCCGAGCTGGCCCGGGGCAACGCCACCCAGGTCCAGCAACAACGGCTGCTGGAACTCCTGCTGGCCCTCCAGGCCAATGGCGAAGCCACCGATCTGCTCGAGCGGATGGCGGATCAGCAGCCCGACCGCTGGCCGCTGCGACTGATGCTGGCCGAGCTGCGCCGCAGCCAGAACGACCGCAGCGGTGCCGAGCGGGAGGTCCGGCAGTTGCTCAACATGAATCCAGAGCGGATCGAAGCCCTGCAGCTGATGGCCTTGCTGCAGTGGGAGCAGGGCCAGGGGGAGGCGGCCCAGGCGCAGCTGCAGGGGTTGTTTCAGAAGGCCCTGGTGCCCCAGGTGAAGCCCCGGGCTCTGCCGATCGGCTTGCTGCTGGGTGATCTGCAACGGCGGCGCGGCCAGCTTGCCGAAGCCGATGCCCTCTACCAGGCCCTGGCCCGCAGCTTTCCGGACGACCCAAGACCCGTGCTGGCCAGGGCGCTGCTCAAGCAGCAACTGGGCCAGACCGAAGCGGCCCTGGCCATCCTGGCTGAGGCGCAGCGCCGGCAGCCCAATCGCCAGGATGCCCGCCTGGATCAGGTGGCCGCAGCCTGGGGGCTTGCTCCGTTGCGGAATTCCGCAGGGCCCAGGCCGGCTAAAGCCCCTTCATCCCTGCCGAGCCCGGCGACTGGGGAGCCGGCACCGACTTCACCTCCAGCTCCCTGAGCGCCTGATCGATCGCATCGCCAGGATTGGTGGCGTTGTCGAGGGCCTGGCCGCGCCGGATCCGGTTCATCAGTTCGATCGGATTGGTGGTACCCAGCACCCCCTTGTTCTGATCAGGACCGTCGTTGTAGAGCTGCCTGTCCTGGATCGACTGGGCGACAACGAAGCCATCAGCGCGGACCATCTCTGGCCACACGAACAGACCAGCAGCCAGGAGAACAGCTGCACGAAAAGCCAGGGAAGGCGCCATGGCGAAGTGGGCAACAGCAGGGTTCGATGCTAGTGCTCTTTGCCAATGGGATTGCCGCACGCCATGCGCATCGCCACCTGGAATGTGAACTCCGTCCGCACCCGGCTCAATCAGGTCCTGGCCTGGCTGGAGCGGCAGCGCCCCGATGTGCTCTGCCTGCAGGAAACCAAGGTGGAAGACCAGCTCTTCCCCGTCGAGGCTTTCATGGCCCTGGGCTATGGGGCGGCGATCAGCGGCCAGAAGGCCTACAACGGCGTGGCCCTGCTCAGCCGGTTGCCGCTCGAGGATGTACGGATCGGGTTGACGGCCCTGTTGCCGGGCGATGACAAAGCCAGGGTGTTGAGCGAGCAGAAGCGGTTGATCAGTGCCCGGGTGGCGGGGGTCCGGGTGCTCAACCTCTATGTCCCGAACGGCTCGGGGCTGAGCAGTGAGAAGTACACCTACAAGTTGGAGTGGCTGGCCTGCCTGGCCCGCTACCTGACTGCCCAGGCGGAGCAGGGCGAAGAGCTGTGCATGGTGGGGGATTTCAACATCGCCCTCGAAGACCGCGACATCCACGACCCGGGCCGGCTCAGCGGCGGGATCATGGCCAGTGCCGCCGAACGCCAGGCGCTGCAGACGGCCCTGGCTGGCGAGCTCCACGACGTCTTCCGGCTGTTCGAGCCCTCCGGCAACCACTGGAGCTGGTGGGATTACCGCAGTGGTGCCTGGGACCGGGACCGGGGCTGGCGCATCGACCACATTTATCTCAGTGAAGGCCTGCTGGCTGCTGCTACCGGCTGCGCCATCGACAAAGCGGTGCGGGGGCAGGAGCAGCCCAGCGACCATGCGCCGGTGGTGGTGAACCTCCAGCTCAGCGAGGCTGACGACGACGACCTCAACGACGACAACGACGGGACCGGTGGCGACTGGGCTGGCGATTGAGCCGCCAGGCCTACGATCAAGAGCAAAACCAACCCCCATGAACAACGGCAGCCCTGTCACCCGATCCGTGCTCGGCCGGACGTTCGGAGCCTGGCTGGGGATCGGGGCCGCCGTGGCGCTCGGCTGGGCCACGACTGCCAAGGCCGCACCCGTCTGCACATTCCTGAAGCCCCTGGGCGGCAGCGGTGATCCGGTGGTGTCGAAGCGGGTGGGGCCTGGTCGGCTGCTGGGCCGCACCAACTGGAACACCGACTTCATCGTGGATCGGCCCTTCACGAGCTACCGCTTCTTCTTCACCGCCACCTCCACCGACCCGGCCACCTACCCGGTGCGGGGGTACATGATCTTCACCGATCGCACCAGCCTTCGCCTGTTCGACGTGACGATCTCACCGCCGGAGGGAACGGGCCGCATGTTCGGCCCCTTCCCTGCCATTCCTGGCCGTCGCACCAGCCTGATGAACTTCCACATCGGCTCGAGTTCCCAGCCCGGTGCCCTGGGGTTCAGCTACCGCATCTCCGTCCAGGGCTGCAACTGAGCCGACTACCAGTTGCGGAACACCCCACCGCGGGGCACGGCGTTGACGAATCCGCCACCGCCGTAGGCTCCGTTGACGAAACCACCGCCACCGTTGACGAAGCCTCGGCTGGCCCCTCCGTAATAGCCGTGGCCATTGGCGAAACCACCACCCGCCGGCCCACGGACCGCACCGCCGTAGCGGCCATTGACGAAGCCGGAGGCAAGCCGTTGATCAGCCGCTGGAGCGGTTGAATCGCCAGGCAGACCCTGGCGCTCCCGCAGGGCGGCGGCAATGCGGCCGAGGCGCTGCTCAACCGTTCCGGGCAGCCCGCTGTCGTTGTGGCCAGAACCGGGCAGCCCGGTGGAAAAGCTGCCGGCGGCCTGGCCTGCCGGTGCGCTCAGCACGGTGAGAGAGATCAGAACGCCGAGCATGCCGGCACGGGAGGTGATCGTCATGGGGATTGCGGCGACGGGTTGGAGGAGGTTGGAACCAGGATCTGTTCGTGGTTGAGCAACACGGTCTGAAAGTAATCCTTGATCAACTGGGGGGGAAGGCCCACCAGTCCCTGGGGACCCAGCCAGCGGTTGACCAGATCCTGGTCGGCCTTGTTGTCGTTGAGATAGCCCTGGATCAGCTTCGCCACTGCCAGGTTGGCGAGGTTGCGGAACGTGGAGTTGTTCTCGGGCAGGATGCAGCCCACGGCGTAGCGGGCCAGGGGCGCGTCCGGCACGAGGGCAAACCCCCTGGCACCGCTGCGCTGCAACGCGGCGGCGATCAGCAGCGAATCTCCCGCCACCGCATCGAGCTGGCCGCCGACCACCTGGGTGACCGCCTCGCCCAGGCCGGCCACGGGCACCCGCACCGCCCTGGGCTGGAAGGCCTTGATCGCTCGATCACCGAGCGAATCGGCAACGACCCCCACGCGCTTGCCCACCAACGACTCGGGGGTGCCGCTGAGCCGGCCCTCGGGGGTGAGGATCCGGATGCCCGAGAGGCTGAACGGCAGGGTGAAATCAACGAACATCTCCCGCTCCCAGGTGAACTGGGCACCACAGGCAAGATCCAGTTCGCCGGTCTTCACCTGGCGGAACAGAGCGGCCGGGTCGTTGAGTGGCAGCACCTCCAGGCTGATCGGCTTGCCGAGATAGCGGGACACCTCAGCGGCGATCCGCTCCGCCACCACGATCCCGTAGCCCGTCGGTTGCTGCTTGTCGTTGAGGAAGGAGTAGGGCGGCAGGTTGGTCGGCCCGCCCACGCTGATCACCCCGGTGCGGGCCGCCCGCTCGATCACCGTCTCCCCCCTGGCCATGGCCGGGCTCAGCAGGGGCAACAGGGCGGCCGCCAAAGCCAGGGCGACAGCACCCGGACCTGGAATCGGGCACCCCCGGATCTTCAGCACGCCCATCGAAGCGGAAAACAAACAAGTTATTGTGACTAGTCACGGCAGGATCTTCTCTGACCCGTCACATTCGTTGTCAGCTGGACACGCCGCCAGAGCTGCTCAGAACACCTCAACCGCTGTGGCAAGGGGGGCTGCAGCGACACCCTCCGCTTCAATCGGCAGCGGCAGGCCATTCCGCTCGAGGCTGATCGAGCGGCCACGCCGTGCAGCTTCGCCACAGCTCCGCGGCGTGGGGAAGAGTTTGCCGGGGTTGGCCCGGCCTTCGGGATCGAAGGCCCGTCGTACCTGCTGCATGGTGGCCAGATCCTCGGGGCTGAACATCCAGCTCAGGTAACACCGCTTGTCGGAGCCGACGCCGTGCTCACCGGTGATGCTGCCGCCGGCATCGATGCAGAGCCGCAGGATCTCGGCACCGAGATCCTGAACGCGTTCCAGCACACCGGGGCTGCTGGCGTCGTAAAGGATCAGGGGGTGGAGATTGCCGTCGCCGGCATGGAACACGTTGGCCACCGACAGGGCATAGGTGGCACTGAGGGCTTCAATCGCCGCCAGCGTCCTGGGCAGGGCGCTGCGGGGGACCACCCCATCCTGGACGTAGTAGGTGGGGGTGATGCGGCCGACCGCCGCAAAGGCCGATTTGCGGCCCTTCCAGAGCTGGGCGCGGTCGGCCTCGGTGCGGGCCTGCCGGATCGAGCGGGCTCCGGCCTGACGGCAGAGCGCGATCGTGCGTTCCGCCGCCGCCTTCACCTCCTCGCTGCGGCCATCGAGTTCGATCAGCAACACCGCCGCCGCATCCCGGGGGTATTCATCAAGGCCGAACAGGTCGTCAACGGCGTTGATCGTGAAGTTGTCCATGATCTCCATGCCGGCCGGCAGCACTGCCGCAGCTGTGACGGCCCGAACCGCTTCACCGGCCGCCTCCATCGCGCTGAAATCGGCCAGCAGCACCTCGACGGTCTGGGGTTGGGGCAACAGCCGCAGGGTGATGGCCGTGGCGATGCCGAGGGTGCCCTCGCTGCCGATGAACACACCGCGCAGATCGAGGCCCGGCATTTCCGCCAACGGCCCACCCAGCCTGGTGATGGTGCCATCGGGCAGCACCACCTCCAGCTCCAGCACATGGTTGCTGGTGACGCCGTACTTGAGGCAATGCACCCCACCGGCGTTCTCGGCCACGTTGCCACCGATGCTGCAGACCACCTGGCTGGAGGGATCAGGGGCGTAGTAGAAGCCTTCGCCACTGACCGCCCGGGTCACCCAGCTGTTGATCACCCCTGGCTGCACGGTGATGCGCTGGTTCTCGAGGTCCACAGCGAGCACCGATCGCATGCGGCTGGTCACCACCAGCAGGGCCTCCTGCTCCACCACCGCCCCGCCGGAGAGGCCGGTGCCGCTGCCCCTGGCCACGAACGGCACCCCCAAGGCGTGACAGCAGCCGAGGATGGCCGCCACCTGCTCGGTGGTTTCCGGAAGCACCACCAGGGGGGGTTCGTGGCGGTGCAGGGTGAGGCCGTCGCTGTCATAGGTGAGCAGCTCCTGGCGCCGCGCCACTACAGCCCGCTCCGGCAGGATCCGGCGCAGGTGCCGCTCGATCCGCTTCCAGGGCAGCCCCGATGTGCTGGAGGTTTCCACCAATGGAAGCAGAATCAACCAAACGGACTTTACCGACCTGGCAACGGCTGGACAGATGGAACGCTTCCTGCGTAAGGATGGGAAATGGCTGTTGCAACGGGGACGCCCATGCCGTTCCCCTCGACGGGCCGCCCCAACATCCGCGGATTCAGCTTTGACATCGGCCCCCGTCTCGGTTCCAGCCCTGAATACCAGCCGCTCCCAGGAACTTTTCAGTGCCGCGGAGAAGCTGATGCCAGGCGGCGTCAATTCGCCGGTGCGGGCCTTCCGTTCCGTCGGCGGCCAACCGATCGTGTTCGATCGGGTCCAGGGGGCCTACGCCTGGGACGTGGACGGCAACCGCTACATCGATTACATCGGCTCCTGGGGGCCGGCGATCTGCGGCCATGCCCACCCCAAGGTGATCGGCGCCCTGCGCAACGCGCTCGGCAAGGGCACCAGCTTCGGCGCCCCCTGCGCCCTGGAGAACCAGCTGGCCCAGATGGTGATCGATGCCGTCCCTTCCGTGGAGATGGTGCGGTTCGTGAACTCCGGCACCGAAGCCTGCATGTCGGTGCTGCGGCTGATGCGGGCCTTCACCGGGCGCGAGAAGCTGATCAAGTTCGAGGGCTGCTACCACGGCCACGCCGACATGTTTCTGGTCAAGGCGGGCTCGGGCGTGGCCACGCTCGGCCTGCCCGATTCCCCCGGCGTGCCCCGCAGCACCACCGCCAGCACGCTCACCGCTCCTTACAACGATCTGGAAGCGGTCAAGCGGCTGTTCGCAGAAAACCCCGGTGAAATCGCCGGCGTGATCCTGGAGCCGGTGGTGGGCAATGCCGGCTTCCTGCCCCCCGAGCCTGGCTTCCTGGAGGGCCTGCGCGAGATCACCACCGAAAACGGCGCCCTGCTCACCTTCGATGAAGTGATGACCGGCTTCCGCATCAGCTATGGCGGCGCCCAGGCCCGCTTCGGCATCACCCCCGATCTCACCACGTTGGGCAAGGTGATCGGCGGTGGGCTACCGGTGGGCGCCTACGGAGGCCGCGCCGACATCATGGCGATGGTGGCGCCAGCCGGCCCGATGTATCAGGCGGGTACATTGAGCGGCAACCCCCTGGCGATGACCGCCGGCATCCACACCCTGGAACTGCTGCGTCAGAGCGGCACCTACGAAAAACTCGAGGCCACCACCTCGCGGCTGATCGCCGGCATCCTGGCGGCCGGCAGGGATGCCGGCCTGCCGATCTGCGGCGGCAGCATCAGCGCCATGTTCGGCTTCTTCCTCTGCAAAGGGCCGGTACGCAACTTCGAGCAAGCCAAAGCCGCCGACACCGAGCGCTTCGGCAGGCTGCATCGGGCCATGCTGGAGCGCGGCGTCTACCTAGCGCCGAGCGCGTTCGAGGCCGGCTTCACCTCCCTGGCCCACTCCGACGACGACATCGATGCGACCCTGGTCGCTTTTCGCGATAGCTTCGCCGCCATCGCCTGAGCGGCATGCGCGCTCGCCTTCGCCAGCTCCCCCTTCTGCTGCTGGCGACCACCGGCCTTGCCTTCGCGCTGACCGGATGTGGATCCAGCGGCAACGACAAACCGCTCGAACTCAGCCAGGGCGTGCCGGTGGGAGCGGTGCTGGCGCTCACCAGCAACGCCAACGTGTATGGGCAGGATCAGCAGCTGGGCCTCAAGCTGGCTGAGCGCTGGTTCAAGGGCAAAGGCCTGCCGATCCGGCTGCGGGTCGAAGACGGAGGCGGCGATGAGCAGGCGGCCAGCCAGGCCTTCAACCTGCTGATCGATGCCGGCGTGGTGGCTCTGATCGGTCCCACCCTCTCCCAGCAGGCCTTCGCCGCCGCCCCGATCGCCCAGCGCCGCGGCGTGCCGGTCGTGGCGCCCTCCAACACCGCCAAGGGCATTCCGCAGATCGGCAGCTTCATCAGCCGTGTGTCGGCCTCCAGCGCCGTGATCGCGCCGTTGGCGATCGAGGCCGCCTTGAAGCAGGATCCAGCGATCCGGCGCGCGGCGGTGTTCTTCGCCCAGGACGACGCCTACAGCAGCTCCGAAGCCGAAATCTTCCAAAGCGCCCTGGCGGCCAAAGGGCTGAAGCCGATCACCGTGCAACGCACCCAGCTCAACGACCAGGATTTTCAGAACCAGATCACCGCAACGCTGCGGTTGAAGCCGGATCTGATCGTGATCTCGGCCCAGGCCGTCGATGGCGGCAACCTGATCCGCCAGCTGCGGGAGCTCGGCTACACGGGCTCCCTCGTGGTGGGCAACGGCATGAACACCCCGAACATCTATCCGATCTGTCAGATCTATTGCGACGGCATCCTGATCGCCCAGGCCTACAGCCCGGAACTGGGCACGGCCACCAACCGGGCCTTCGTGAAGCTCTTCATGGAGGTCTCGGGTGGCGCCATCCCCCCCCAGCTCACCGCCCAGGCGTTCGCCGCCTATCAGGTGGTGGCCGAAGCGCTCACGCGGCTCGACCGCCGCACGCCGATCAACGGCCGGCCGCTGGGGGCGGTGCGCCGGGAGCTGATGCAGGAACTGCTGGCCGGCCGCTACGACACACCTCTGGGTGAGATCGGCTTCACTCCCGAAGGGGAAGTGGTGCAGCAGCGCTTCCATGTGGCCCAGGTGCAGATGCAGCCGGATGGGCGGAGCGGGCGCTTCGCCCTGCTCGATTGAGCGGCGGCGTGGAGCATCTGCTGCAGATCCTCTTCAACGGCCTGGCCAGCGGTGCGCTCTACGCCCTGTTCGCCCTGGGTTACACGCTGGTGTTCTCCGTGCTCGGGGTGATCAACTTCGCCCAGGGAGCCCTGTTCACGCTCGGGGCCTATGTCACCTACCTGCTGATCGGCGGCGCGGTGGGATCCAACGGAGCCCTCGCTGGCTTCCAGCTGCCGATCGCCCTGCCGTTCTGGCTGGCCCTGCTGCTTGCCGGCGTCGCCGCCGCCGGCCTGGGCCTGCTGGTGGAGGCCACCGCCTTCGCGCCGCTGCGTCATCGCCACGCCGAGCCACTCCTCTACCTGATCTCCAGCCTCGGAGCCGGGGTGGTGATCGTGAATCTGGTACAGCTGCTGATGGGGGGCGAAAGCTATTCGATTCCAGCCGGCACCCTGGGGGATCTGCCGGCGGCGGTTCTGATCGGCGGCGCCCAGGTGCGCACCGTGCAACTGCTGCTGCTGGCAGTGGCGGTGGTCGTGCTGGTGGTTCTCACCGTCTGGCTGGATGGCAGCCGCCTGGGCAAAGCTCTGCAGGCCGTTTCGGAAGATCCGCTGACAGCGCGGCTGCTGGGCATCAACGCCGGCGCCATGATTCGGCTCGCCTTCGCATTGAGCGGCTTTCTGGCCGGTGTGGCCGGCGGGCTGGTGGCGCTGAGCGTGAGCATCGCCGGTCCCTACTTCGGGATCGGCTTTGGTCTCAAGGGCCTCGGAGTGCTGGTGCTCGGTGGGCTCGGCAGTGTGCCGGGGGCCGTGCTGGCCGGGCTGGTCGTGGGGCTGGCTGAGGCGCTGGTGCCCGCCGAATTCTCCGGCTACAAAGACGGCGTTGCCTATGGCTTCCTGTTCATCGTGCTGCTGTTTCGGCCCCAGGGGCTGCTGGGCAAGGCGTTGATCAGCAAGGTATGAGCGACCTCTCCCTGTTGGTGCAGATGGGGCTCGGCGCCCTGCTTGCCCTTTCGGTCCATCTGCCGCTGCGCTGCGGGCAACTGTCGCTTGCTACCCCGGGCTTCTATGCGATCGGCGGCTATGTGGCGGCCCTGCTCTCGACGCGCTGGCCGGCCCTGGCCGGCAACGGAGCGCTCTACCCCTTGCCCTCGCTGCTGCTGGAGATGGTGCTGGCCACGGGGCTGGCGGCGGGGCTGGCCCTGTTGATCGGCCGACCGGTGCTTCGGCTGCGCGGCATCTATCTGGCGATCGCCACGATCGCCCTGGTGGAGATTCTGCGGGTGGTGAACCTCAACGCCGGCTGGAGCGGTGGCGCCGTGGGAATCTTCGCGATCCCGCAACCGTTCGGCGGCCCGGTGGGATACCTGCTCTGCACCGCACTGCTGCTGGCGCTCTGCTGCTGGCTGTGCGCCCGGCTCGAGCAGATGCGGCTGGGGCGGGCGATGGCCGCCATCCGGGAGGACGAACTGGCCGCTCGCTGCATGGGCGTGCCCACGGCCCAGGTGGCCTTGAGCGCCTTTGTGCTCAGTGCCGCGATCGCCGCCCTCACCGGGGTGGTGGCCGCCCATTTCCTCAACACCTGGAATGTCCGCCAGGGCAGCTTCGATGCCAGCATCACCACCCTGGCCTTCGTGGTGTTCGGTGGCTCCCGCACCTGGCTCGGGCCGGTGCTCGGTGGCCTCCTGCTCACCGCCCTGCCGGAGCTGCTGCGGCCGGTGGGTGATCTGCGCCTGATCGTGTTCGGTCTGGTGATCCTGGTGGGGCCGATCCTGGCGCCGCAGGGCCTGATCACGCCGGAACGGTTGGCGGCCCTGGTTCGCGCCCTGCCGCTGCCAATGGCCAAGAAAACTGCTTCGCCATGATCGGCACACCGCTGCTGGAGCTGGAGGCGGTCAGCAGGAGCTTCGGCGGGCTGGTGGCCGTGAACCGGGTGTCGCTGCAGGTGGAGGCCGGGACGATCACCGGGCTGATCGGACCGAACGGGGCTGGCAAGACCACCCTCTTCAACCTGATCTCCGGGCTGACGGCCCCGGATGCGGGCCGCATCCTCTGGCACGGCGCCGCGATCGGCGGCCTCTCGCCGGAACGGCTGAACCGGCTGGGCATCGCCCGCACCTTTCAGAACCTGCGCCTGTTCGGACCGCTCAGCTGCCTCGACAATGTGCTGGTGGGACTGCACAACGCCGATCGAGCATCCCTGCTTGGCGCCCTGCTCAACCGGCCTGCCTTCCGCCATCAGCAAGGCCAGCTGCGTCAGCGGGCCCACGCGCTGCTGGAGCTGCTGGAGCTGGATCAGCTGGCGAACCAGCCGGCCGACAGCCTCGCCTATGGGCTGAGGCGCCGGCTGGAGATGGCCCGCGCGCTGGCCACCGGCCCCAGGCTGCTGCTGCTTGATGAGCCGGCCGCCGGCATGAATCCGGCCGAAAAAGCCACGCTCGCCAATCTGATTCAGCGGCTGCGCCAGCACTTCGATCTCACCGTGCTGGTGATCGAGCACCACGTCCCCTTGATGATGCGCCTGTGCGATCGCATAGCCGTGCTCAACTTCGGCCAGCGGATCGCTGAAGGGACCCCCGCCGAGGTGCGCAACGATCCACTGGTGGTCGCGGCCTACCTGGGGAGCCAGGCATGAACCGGGTTCCACCTGGCCGAGCGCCGCTGCTGGCCCTGCGCGGGCTCACGGTCCGCTACGGGGCGATCCAGGCCCTCGGCGATGTGAACCTCGAACTCCACAGTGGCGAGCTTCTGGCGCTGCTCGGTGCCAACGGCGCGGGCAAAAGCACCACGCTGCGCGCCATCTCCCGATTGGTGGACGCCGCCGCGGGAACGGTGGAGTGGAAGGGGCGCTCGCTCGCTTCGTTGTCCACCGAAGCAACCGTGCGCCTGGGCATCGGCCATTGCCCGGAAGGCCGCCGGGTGCTGGCGCGCCAGAGCGTGGCCACCAATCTGGAACTGGGGGCCTTCCTGCGGCGCGATGCCGGCGCGATCCAAGCCGACCTGGACTGGTGCTACAGCCTGTTTCCGCGCCTCGCTGATCGGCGCCGCCAGCCGGCCGGCAGCCTTTCGGGGGGCGAGCAACAGATGCTGGCGATCGCCCGTTCCCTGATGGGACGGCCCGAAGTGCTGATGCTCGACGAGCCGAGCCTCGGACTCGCCCCCAGGCTGGTGGAGGAACTGATGGCGGTGCTCCACGCTCTGCACAGCCAGGGCCTCACGATCCTGCTGGTGGAGCAGAACGCTCAGGCAGCCCTGGCGATCGCCGACCGGGGTGTGGTGCTTGAAGCCGGCAGCGTGCAGCTGCGCGGCCCTGCAGCGGAGTTGCTCGCCGATGAGGATCTGCGTGCCAGTTATCTGGGCCCCTGACGGCGCTCCGCGACGCGGCTGTGGTCTGTTGGTCGCACCTGCCCTGGGGTGCTCATCCACTGCCGCGCTCAGGGCACCGGATAGCGGGAGAGCTTGTTGATCATCTTGCAGACGATCGCGCTCCAGCCGGTCTGATGGCTGGCGCCCATCCCACGGCCAGTGTCGCCGTGGAAATACTCGTGGAAGCAGATTCAGGCTCAGCGCTGCCATCCAGGCAACGCCATCGCTCTCCTGGATCCGACTGCCATCGGCCAGGGGGAAGCGCCGATCGAAAACGGCGATGTGATCGAGCCCGAGGAATCCTCCCTCAAACGCATAGTCCCCGGAGCGATCGTTGCGGTTAGCCCACCATCAGGCCGCCGTCTTCGCTGAGGCATTCCTGCCAGCTGCGCAGATCGAAGAGCAGCTCCTCGAGCGTCAGCACGGCCAGTTCCCGCTCCAGCGCCCGTTGCAGGCGCCGCACCAGGGCCTGGGCCACCTGCTCACCCGCCAGTGCCGGATCGTGGCCCACCAGTGCCAGGTCGCTGGCCGTGGCCACTGCCGGCACCAGCGCCGGATCGGCCCGCACGGCCTGCAACACCTCAGCCAGGGGAATGGCGGCCGGCGGGCGACGCAACCGGTAGCCCCCGCTGCGACCCCGGCGCGCCTCCACCAGATCGGCCCGCCGCAGCTGCAGCAACAACTGCTCCAGCATCGGGGCCGGGAGCGACTGGGCCGCGGCGATCTGGGCGACCGAACGCCAGGAGCCCGGCTCCTTGGCCAGCTCCAGCAGCGCCTTGACCGCCTGCAGGCCGCGTCGCTTGATCAACGCCTTGCCGCCAGCCGCTCCAGAACGTGCTCCAGGGTGTAACCGAACAGGGTGGGATCCGGCTCGCTGGCGTCGATGTCGGCCAGGCCCAGCTCCTGCCAGCGGCCATCAATCCGGGCCTCCAGGTCGCCGGGCCGGCTGAGCGGTTCCCCCCAGGCGTGACGTTTCTCCGGACCGATCTTGGTGGTGGCGTCGATCGCCAGGCGGCCGCCGAGCCCCAACCGTTCGCTGGCGAAATCGAGCGTGTCGAACGGGGTGTCTTCCAGCACGAACAGATCGCGCTGGGGATCCACCTGGGCACTGATCGCCCAGATCACCTGGCGGGGATCGCGGATGTTGATCGCCTTGTCAACCACCACCACGAACTTGGTGTAGGTGAACTGGGGCAGGGCACTCCAGAAGGCCATCGCCGCCCGCTTCGCCTGGCCGGGATAGGCCTTGTCGATGGCGATCACGGCCAGCTTGTAGCTGAGCCCCTCCATCGGCAGGAAGAAATCGACGATCTCCGGGATCTGCTGGCGCAGGATCGGCGTGTAGATGCGGTTGAGGGCGATGGCGAGCATCGCTTCCTCCTTGGGTGGCCGGCCGCTGAAGGTGGTGAGGAACACCGGGCTGCGCCGCTGGGTGACGCACTGGAACCGCACCAGCGGTGAGGCCTCCACACCGCCGTAGAAGCCCATGTGGTCGCCGAAGGGGCCATCGGGCAGCTCCTCGCCGGGGGTGATCGTGCCCTCCAGCACCACCTCGCTGTGGCTGGGCACCTCCAGATCCACGGTCCTGCATTTGGCCAGCCGCACCCCTTCGCCGGCATAAATCCCGGCAAACAACCATTCGGACAGCTGCACCGGGATCGGTGTGGCAGCGGCCATCACCAGCAGCGGGTGGACGCCGATCGCGACGGCCACCTCCAGCGGTTTGCCCATGGCGGCCGCCTTGCGGAGGTGGCGGGCGCCGCCGCGCACGCTCAGCCAGTGCACGGTCATCGTGTTCACCGACTGGCGCTGCAGCCGGTAGACGCCCACGTTGGGCACGCCCGTTTCCGGGTCCTTGGTGATCACCAGGCCGAGGGTGACCACCCCACCGGCATCACCGGGCCAGGGGCGCAACAGTGGCAGGGCATCGAGGTTCACCTGATCGCCCTTGAACACCTGCTGGTGGCAGGGGGGGATCAGATCCCGGTCGGGGCGTGCCTTCACCACATCCCAGAGCACGCCACCGAAGCGCAGCGCCTCCTTCAGACCCTTCGGCGGGCGGGGCTGCTGCAGCAGGGCCAGCCGCTCACCGAGATCCTCAAGTTGCTCAGCCCGCTCCAGGCCCATGCTCCACACCACCCGCTGCACGGTGCCGAGCAGGTTGACCGCCACCGGCATCGGGCTGCCGATCACGTTCTCGAACAGCAGGCCAGGGCCGCCGCGGGCCAGCACCCGGTCGGCGATGGCGGCCAACTCCAGATCGGGATCAACGGGCGCCGTGATGCGGCGCAGCTGGCCGCGCTCCTCGAGCAGGGCTAAAAAGCCTCGAAGATCGCGGGTCGCGCTCTTCGGCAACGCCACCGTCATCGGCCTTGGATCAGTAGCTGCTTACTGTGACGCACCTCTCCCATCAGCCGCGACGTGCAGATTCACACCTTCCACAGCTCCGAATCCGTGCCGCCCAGCGGCGGATCCAGCCCCGATGCCGCAGTGGTGATCGACGTGCTGCGCGCCACCACCACGATCGCCTGGGCACTGCACAACGGCGCCGAAGCGATCCAGGCCTTCGCCGACCTTCCCAGCCTTGAGGCGGCGGCGGCCGCCTGGCCAGCCGAACGTCGGTTGCGGGCCGGTGAACGCGGCGGAGCGATGGTGGAGGGCTTCGATCTGGGAAATTCCCCCCTGGCGGTCACGCCGGACCGGGTGGGGGGCAAGCGCATCTTCCTGAGCACCACCAACGGCACCCGTTCGCTCGACCGGGTGCGGGCCGTGCCCCTGCTGGTCACCGCCTGCCTGCCCAACCGCACCGCCGTGGCGCGGCGGTTGCTGGAGCAGGGGGTCCAGACCGTCTGGATTGTCGGCAGTGGCTGGGAAGGGGCCTATTCCCTGGAGGACACGCTGGCCGCCGGTGCCGTGGCTGCCGCGGTGAGCGCGCTGGCCGGAGCCGGCGCCGCAGCTGTTCAGCCAGGTAACGATGAGATGGTGGCGGCCCTGGCGCTGTGGGAGCAGTGGAAGCACGATCCCGAAGGCTGCCTGCGCACGGCCAGCCATGGCCAGCGGCTGATCGGGCTGGGCAACCATGACGCCGACTTCGACTGCTGCGCCGCGGTGGACAGCCTGACCGTCGTGCCGCTCCAGACCGAGCCCGGGGTGCTCAAGGCCAGCTGATCCTCCACCCGCAGCAGGGGTTGGCTCGGACGGCCTCCCCTACAGTTCCGCCGTCCTTGCCGCTGTTTCCGGTGTCGAGCTTCCTTGCAGCCGCTCTGCAAATGACCAGCACACCGGATCCGGAGGCCAATTTCGCAGCAGCGGAAGAGCTGATCGAACTGGCGGCCCGGCGGGGTTCCGAGTTGGTCGGCCTGCCGGAGAACTTCGCCTTCATGGGCGACGATGACCGCCGCCTGGAGCTGGCACCGACCCTGGCCGAGCGTTGCAGCCGCTTCCTGGTCACGATGGCGCGGCGCTACCAGGTCACCCTGCTGGGGGGCGGCTTCCCGGTCGCTGCCGGCGAGCGGGTCACCTTCAACCGCGCCGAGCTGGTCGGCAAGGACGGGCAACTGCTTGCCCGCTACGACAAGATCCATCTCTTCGATGTGGACCTGCCCGACGGCAACACCTTCCGGGAATCGGAAACGGTGCAGCCGGGCAATGCCCTGCCACCGGTGGTGGATGTGCCGGGTCTCTGCCGCATCGGCCTTTCGATCTGCTACGACATGCGCTTCCCGGAGCTCTACCGCCACCTGGCCGGGGCGGGAGCGGAGCTGATCATGATCCCGGCCGCTTTCACCGCCTTCACCGGCAAGGATCACTGGCAGGTTTTGCTGCAGGCCCGTGCGATCGAGAACACCGCCTACGTGCTGGCGCCAGCCCAGACGGGCCTGCACTATGGGCGCAGGCAGAGCCATGGCCATGCCCTGGTGATCGATCCATGGGGCACGGTGCTGGCCGATGCCGGCGTCGCGACGGGCCTGGCGGTGGCACCGGTCGACCCCAGCCATGGCCAACGGGTCCGCACCCAGATGCCCAGCCTCAAGCACCGCCGTCCTTCGCTGTTCTGATCCTGGGGATGCCCTGTCCACCACTGCTGGGGCCGCTGCGCAGCGGCTTGATCGGTGGCGTCGCTTCCCTGGCGATGCTGCTGAGCGCCTTGCCTGCCGAGGCGGCCAGCGCCCTGGCCGCCTGGCGGATCAGCCGCGAAGGGGTTCTGGAGCTCCGCACCACCCCTTCGATCACCCTGCAGGCGTTCTATGAGGCCGGTCAGGGCGGCCAGGGCCCCCGGGTCTGGATCGATCTTCCCGGTGCTCCCCAGCGCACCCGCAGCCTGCGGGGCAGTGGCGCGCTGCGGGCGGTCCGGATCGGCAAGCCCGATGGCGACACCACCCGCCTCGTGCTCGAATTTGCGCCCGGAACCCAGCTCGATCCCAGTGCGATGCGCCTGGTCGGCACGGCACGGGATCGCTGGCGTCTTGAGTTGAGCGGGCTGCACTCCGGCAGCGTCGGGCCCGCCGGGGAAGGGGATGTGGAGGCCGCGCCAGTGGCCTGGCGGCCGCGTCGTGCCCCATGGCGAGCTGAACCCTCGTCAGGCGCCTTTCAGGGCGGCGATGGCACCCCCCTCAGCGCCAGCAGCCTGCCAGGCCTGCCGAGGGGGCGTTTCACGGTGGTGATCGATCCGGGCCATGGCGGGCCCGATCCCGGCGCTGTCGGCATCGGCGGCCTGCGCGAAACCGACGTGGTTCTGGATGTGAGCCTGCAGGTGGCCAGGCTGCTGCAGGACCGTGGCGTGCGGGTGGTGCTGACCCGCACCTCCGAGGTGGACGTGGATCTGCCCCCCCGGGTCGCGCTGGCCAACAGCAGCGGCGCCAATGCCTTCGTGAGCATCCACGCCAATGCCCTGAACATGGGTCGGCCTGATGTGAACGGCATCGAGACCTTCTATTTCCAGAGTTCCTTCTCCAGGGCCCTGGCCAGTGCCCTGCAATCCGAGATGCTCAATGTGTCGCCGGGCAGCCCCGATCGGGGCGTCAAGCCGGGGCGCTTCTTTGTGATCCGTCGAACGATCATGCCTGCCGCTCTGGTGGAAACAGGCTTCGTGACCGGCGACCTCGATTCCCCCAGGCTGGCCACCGCCTCCCATCGCCAACAGCTGGCCCTGGCGATTGCCCGCGGCATTCTCAATTTCCTCGGGGGCAGCTGAATGGTGGGGCGGATCGGCCTGATGGACAGCGGCCTTGGCGGCCTGACCGTGCTGCGCCAGGTGCTGGAGCGCCATCCCCACCAACCGTTTCTCTACCTGGGAGACACCGCCCGGGTTCCCTACGGCCAACGCTCGACCACCGAGATCCGCACGATCGCCAGGGAGCTGGTGGGCTGGTTTCGCCAGGAGCGGGTGGAGTTGGTGGTAATGGCCTGCAACACCACCAACGCCCTCGCCTTCGATGTGTTTGAAGCGGAGGCCGGCGTGCCGGTGCTGGGCCTGATCGACAGCGTGGCCGCCCAGCTGCGGGTCGATCGGGTCGGCGTGCTGGCCACCCCCGCCACCGCCGCCAGTGGCGCCTACGGCCATGCCCTCCGCGCCGGCCACCCCGGCACCCTGGTGGTGGAGGTGGGTTGCCCCGCTTTCGTGCCGTTGATCGAGGCGGGCGATCTCACGGATGTTCGCCTGCGCCAGGCGGCCCGGCTCTACCTGGAGCCCCTGTTGATCGCCGACGTTCAGACAATCGTGCTGGGATGCACCCATTACCCGCTCCTGCAGGATCTGCTGCAGGACTTCCTGCCGGCAGGGGTGACATTGGTGGATCCGGCGGTGGCGGCGGTGGAGAGGCTCGGGGTTCTGCTGCAACAGGCACCCACCCCCCCCTCGGCGAGCTGCGGACTGCACCAGCCCCGAAGCCTGGCGAACAACGGCCGTTTCTGCGTCACTGGAGACCCGCGCTCCTTTGCCCTGGCGGCCACTCCATGGCTCGGCTGGCAACCTGCGGTGGAGCAGGTGAGCCTGCACGCGGCAGCCTGGTCCTCCTAGGATCTTTTTCGGCAGTGCGGTGGACATGGCAACGGTTGCTGACTTGCTTCAGCCGGTCGAGAACGACCTGGAAACCCTGCTGAGTGATCTGCGCAACCTGATCGGCGCCGGCCATCCGATCCTGCAGGCGGCAGCAGAACACCTGTTCAGCGCCGGTGGCAAGCGCATCCGACCCGGCATTGTGCTGCTGCTCTCACGGGCCCTCTCCCCAGATGGGGAACTCGGGCCGCGCCACCGGCGCCTGGCCGAGATCACCGAAATGATCCACACCGCTTCGCTCGTTCACGACGACGTGGTAGATGAAGCCTCCACGCGGCGCGGCGTCGATACGGTGCACAGCCGCTTCAACAATCGCCTGGCGGTGCTGGCCGGTGATTTCCTCTTTGCACAGGCCAGCTGGCACCTGGCCAACCTCGATGATCTGGAGGTGGTCAAGCTGCTCTCCAGGGTGATCATGGATCTGGCGGACGGAGAAGTGCGTCAGGGGCTCTACCGCTACGACACCGGCCAGAGCTTCGAGACCTACCTCGGCAAGAGCTACTGCAAGACCGCTTCCCTGATCGCCAACAGCGCCAAGGCAGCTGGCGTTCTGAGCGGCTTGGCCGCTCCTGAACTCGACCAGCTCTACCGCTTCGGCCGCCAGCTCGGGCTTGCCTTCCAGGTCGTCGATGACATCCTCGACTTCACCGGCAGCGACCAGCAGCTGGGCAAGCCGGCCGCCAGCGATCTGGCGGCGGGTTACCTCACAGCTCCCGCCCTGTTCGCCCTGGAGGAGCGCCCTGCCCTGGCGGGCCTGGTCGAGCGGGAATTCTGCGAACCCGACGACCTCGGCCAGGCCCTTGCCCTGGTGCGCGGCTGCGAAGCCATTCCACGCTCCAGGGCTCTGGCAGAGGGCTTTGCGCGGGAGGCGCGGCTCTCACTTCAATGGCTTCCAGCCTCGGAGCCCGGCTCCGCCTTGCTGGCCCTGCCCGACTATGTGCTGAGCCGGCTCTCCTGAGCGCCGCACGCTGGTGGAATCGCTCTGATCCCACCAGCGTGCGGGCGAGCCATCAACACTCCCGTTGGCGGTGCCAGCCCCAACAATGGCCTGAAGGTACCGTGCGGTTTTTGTGCTTCTTGTGTGCCCATGGACAGGGAAGCGGTCGCCACAATCGGATACCCTCTGGGCGTCGACCATGATCTGATGGGACAGAAGCAGCCGGGCACGGGCCTGGAAGACGGCACTCCCTACCAACAGGCCCTCTCCGCGCTTGGAGCGGGTTTGAAACAGCAGCGGGAGGCGCGATCGATTGATCTGCCAGAGCTGGCCCGCAAGCTGTACCTCCCAATCGAGCAGCTCGAAGCGCTCGAAGCAGGGGATCAGAGCCTTCTCCCGGAGCCCGTCTATGTGATCGCCCAGGCCCGCCGGGTCGGCCTGGCGCTCGGCCTCAGCGATGACGGCACGATCAAGGGGTTGGAGGAGGTGATCAGGAACTCCAGGTCACAGCAGCTCCGTCATCCGCTCGCCCGCCCGCCAGAGCCCCATGCTCAGCCCAGGGGCAGCGAAAAACGCCTGTTCCGCCCTGCCGCCGTCCAGGCTGGCCCGCTGAGCAAATGGCTCGTGGGGACGTCGATCGCCTGTGGGGCAGTGGTGCTGCTTGGTCTGGCCATCAAGAATCAGGACAGTCGCTCCCCGGCACCATCCACGCTCCGGCCGGCCACTGTTCAACCGGCCATGGTTGAGGCAGCCACAGGTCATGCAGCCAAGCTCCAGGCAAGCCGCCAAGCCGTGGTGGCGGCTGGCCAGATCGGGCTGAGCAGCACCGCACCCAGCTGGCTGGAGGTGAGGAATCCGGCCGGTCAGACGCTGTTCCGGGGCACCTTGAATGGATCGAAGCAGTTCCCCCTGGGCTCCGGTCTGGCGGTGATCGCCGGTCGGCCCGATCTGGTGCAGGTGCGGGTGGGCCAGGCCCCAGCCCGCCAGCTCGGCAGGATCGACCAGGTGAGCTGGCAGCGCTTTGGCCCCGACGGTGGCAAGGCCCGCTGAACAGCATCGATAGAATGCAGAGATGGTTGAAGATGGCCAAGATGTTGCACGCGCCCAGGCCTCTGGTCCTGTCGCTGGCTGCCGGCTTGATGTCTTCTCCGCCCGTTCCACGATGGTTGGCCTGCTTCGATCCCTTGCCATCGTTCAGCCCGTTGCGTTGCTTCGATCGGCTGCGCTGATCAGCGGGTTGCTGCTGGCCGCTCCGCTGGCGAGCTGGGCCGAATCATCCACGGCTGAATCGATCTGGGACGAAAGCAACGCCAGGGAGCGGGCTTTGCAGCAGGTGCCCCAGGGGGCCACGGTGGGCGCCACGACCTGTGAATCGATCTCGGTGGGCATGGGCAACACCCGCTACCGCTGCACGGTGACCTTCACGCCAGCTCCGCCAGCGACCCCGAAGGCCCCCTAGGAGCACGGGCGGTGAACGGACCCTGCGGCGCTGAACTGGCTACCCCCTGGATGGTGCTGCTGTGGCTGCTCCTTCCAGCCCACCTGTCGGCATCGGCCGCCTTGATCCAGGTGCGCGGCACACCCCTGGCCAGCGGCAGCGTCACGGGGCAGGTGTCCGTGGGCCTGGAGCGGGCCAAGGACGGGGACACGCCGGTGCTGCGCTTGCGCACCGAGCGGGGGGCGCTGGTGGCTTTCCTGGTCGATACCGGAGCCTCCTCCACCCTGATCACCCCGGCGCTCACCCAGCGGCTTGGCCTGAGCTCTCAGGCGGTGCCGCCGGAGGCGTTCGCCCTGGCGGGGGCCGGCACCGATTGCGCAGAGCTGCAACCCCGGCGCGCTCGGTTGCCCCTGCTGCGGCTGGACGGCAGGGGAGGGCGGCTGCTGATCAGCGGCAGCGAGGCCCTGGTGTTGCCGGTGCCGGGGCTGCCAGCCGGGATCGATGGGGTGCTCGGAGCCCCGGTGCTCCGGCAGCTCCCGCTCTGGATCGATCCGGCGGCCAACCAGCTGAGCCTGGGTGCGGCGGCGCTGCGGGCGGCCGATCGACAGACCAAGGCTCGCCCCCGACTGGAACTGCCGCTGCGTTGGGAGAAAGGGGTGCCGCTGCTGGTTCTCTGGGGAGCCAGGGGCCCGCTGCCCGCCCTGGCCGACACTGGCGCCGAAGGCCTGTTTGTGACCCCTGAACTGGCGGCCCGGCTCCAACCGCGCGGCCCCACCCAGCCGGTGCGCCTCAGTGGGTTCTGCGGGGAACAGCCCGCCAGCCTGGTGCAACTGGCCGGCCTGCGACTGGAGCCGGGCCCTGTCGGCGCCGGCCCCTTCGCGCCGTTCGCTGCGATCGTGACCCGCAACCCGGTCTTCGCGGCCCTGGGGGTGGAGGTGATCCTGGGCCAGGAGCTGCTGCGGAATCGCCTCCAGCTCTGGCAGTTGGACCAGAACCCGCCCCTGCTCAGCCTCTGGTGAGGCGTCGGCCGCCGGCACGGCCGATCAATCCAGCACGGGCGGTGGGGCCTGGACCAGCGGCGCGGCGGCGGCAAGCAGCGCGGCCGGATCAAAGGAGAGGGGCGGAACGATGCGCTGACGGTTGATCAGCTGCTTGGTCTGCTTCGCCGCCGCCCCTCGCGAGACGAGCTGACGATCCCAACCTTCGGTGTAGAGGGCACCCCAGGGTCCGAGATCCAGGACAGTCACATAGCCAGGGAGCTGCAGGGGCAGCAGGGGCTGGCCGAACAGATCGCAGACCGCGTTGTGCCCGGCGAAGCGCCCCATCGGCCGGCTGTGCTGGCAGGACATCACCGAGCTGTGGCCAGGCTCGATCGGGAGCCAGGCACAGTCCCCCGCCGCGAAAACGGCATCAATGCCCTGAATCCGCAGGAATTCATCCACAGGCAGCCGTCCGAACCGATCGCGCTCCAGCGGCAGCTCTCCAGTCAGCGGGCTCGCCTGCATCCCGGCGCACCAGATCACGGTGGCGGCACCGATCACCTCGCCGGAGCTGAGCGTCAGGCCCGCCGCTGTGATCGCCGCAACGCTCACCCCCAGGCAGGTCTCGATGCCCAGGGCGGCCAGGGCCTCCTCGATCACCGGCTGGGCATCGGCGCCCATGTCCGAGCCGACCCGGAAACCGTGATCAGCCAGCACAACCCGCACCGGCCGCTCCAGCCCGGCGGCGCGCTGCAGCGCGGCAAGCCGGGCTGGCAGTTCGGTCGCCAGCTCGATGCCGGTCAGCCCGGCGCCGACCACCACGACCGTCCAGAGCTCCGCCGAGTCAGGATGGGCGGGCAGCGCTTGCAGATGGCCCTGCAGCCGCAGGGCGCCGTTGTAGGTGTCCACATCGAAGCCGTGCTCCACCAGGCAAGGAAAGGCGGGACGCCGCAATTCACTGCCGAGGGCCAGGACGAGGCGGTCGTAGGCCAGGGTGCTGGGCCCGGCCTTGCTGCTGAGGGCCACGGTGCGGGTGCTGGCATCAAGGCCGACCACCTCTGCTTCAAGCCACTGGATGCCGACAGGCATGAGCAGATCCTGCAGGGAAATCCGCAGGGCGCTCAAGTCGGCTTCGTAGTTGCGCACGCGGATGGAGTGAAAGCCATCGCGGTTGACCAGGGTGATCGCCAGGGCCTCCGGACCAAGCCCGAGCAGGTCGCGCTGACGGGCCGCGGCAAGGGCACTCCAGAGACCGGCGAATCCACCGCCCAGAACCAGCAGCTTCCTGGCGCCCATACGGTTCAGCAGGCTCGGCGCCGGGTTGAAGAACTGGGCAGACCATCCAGGGTCAGCGGGGCCTTTCTACCGCAGCCCAACGGCAGCCGCCAGCACCACTAGCGGCCCCGGGCTGATGGACGATGGTGTCGCTTCGTACCCCCTGGCCCATCGCCCGCCTTGCCCTGCTGTTCCTGCTGCTGGTCAGCCTCGGCAGCGGCGCCCTCTGGACTCCCGTCTGGCGGGCTGAGGCCATGCCGCAGCTACCGTCCAGCTACGAACTGGCCCAGCGAGCCCCGTTCAACCGTCCCGCTTTTTACCCGCTTGGGGTCAACCCCGATCCGGCCCTGTACCGGCCGAATGGCGACTGGATCGGCCGGCTGATCCTGCCGGAGGCCTCGGCATCGGCACCGGCAGAGTCACCTGGCGACTGGGTGTGGATTGAGGTGGAACACGCCCCGGCCGCCTGGCAGCAGCTGGTGGGGGAGCGGCTACAGCTCAGCTGGCAGGACCGGCCGGAACTCAACAGGCTGGTGCAAACGGTCAGCACCGACCTCCAGCTCAGCGCCGCCGCCCGCCGGGCCAGCGCCAACGGCGACCTGGTGCCGACCCGGCTGGATGGCCGCCGATCCGTGGGGCCGTTGCAATCGCTTGCCGGTGCCCGCCCCAACGACGATCTGCTGGTGCGCCTTGAGGCGGTGGCCGTTTCCCGGGGGCCGGATGGCGCCAACCGGCTGCGGATCGGCAGCCCACCGATCCAGATCACCGGCCGCTATGTCGGCCTGGTGCGCCTGCTCGGCCCCGCTCCCCCGGCCGCTGCTGGGAGCCTGCCGGACGGCGATCGCTTCCGGGTGCAGCACTACGACCGCCGCAGCGGCGGCTTCGATGGGGCGATCGAAACGGTCCGGATCCCCCAGCAACCAGCCGATCGCTACGGCCGGACCCTCTCCAGCCCCCGGGGTCTCGCTACCAGCAGCGCCGGGGAGCAGGGCTGGTATCTCTATGGCGCCCCCGATGCGGAGGGGATGTTCACCGCCCAGGCCCTGCTGCCCCGGCGCCTGAGCCAGCTCGCCGCCGACCGGAGCGTGACCGGACGGGCCGCCGGTCTGCAGACCATCCAGCTGGGCAACTGGGCGGATCTGGCCCGCCGCCGTGGCCGCCTGGAGCGGGTGCGTGTGGCCAGGAATGGCAATCCCACAACCTGGCATCCGGGAGACCACGGCCTGGTGATCCACAGCTTCGGCGGGATCGGCGGCAGCCGCGGTGAGCCGATCGCCGGCTTCACCGTGACCGGCCACTTCGCCTTCGGTGAAGTGGCGGTGGTGACAGATCCCTTCACTGGCGAGCCCCGCTTCGAGGTCCGCTACCACCAGATCTATGCCAACAATCCAAACGGGATCGTCGCCGGCACCCAGGATGCCAGCGCCTATGCCGGCGACCTGCAGCGGGGCTGGATCTGGCTGCGGCCCTTCTCCGACGTGCTGATCCACCAGGCGGTCTTCGCCGATCTGTCGCTGGGCGGCCGCAACCTGTCGTTGTTGCGGGAGCTGGCGGTGCAGGCGGAGCTGATCATGGCCCGCTACCGCAGTGGCGACGGCACCGGCCTCGCCTCGGTGACCCCGGCGACCTCCTGCGTCCAGGATTCCAGCCAGGCATTGTTCATCGCGATCCGGCGCCTGCGCGAACGGGTGCAGGCCGACCCGGTGCTGGTGCGCTGGCTGAAGGAGCATCCCCGCCATCCGGAAACCAGGCGCTACAGGGAGCTGAGCGCGCTGGCGGGCTCCCTCGATCAGCTGCTCACCCCCTTCGGCATGGTGCGCCCTGACTGGAAGCGCAACGCCGCGCTGGCGGGACTGGATGGACCGGTGGGCAGTGGCGGCGATCAACCCGCCGCTGCCCTGTTCCAGCGCGGCCAGAGCCCCGCGGATGTGCTGCTGAGCTGGCGCTCGATGTTGCCGCGCCGGGCCCACGACGACATCGCCCGGGTGTTCTTCCAGAGCGGGGCCGGGCTCTGGTTCCTGCGCACCAACCAGATCCCGGCCGTCGATCCCAGCCTGGCGCCCCTGGCTCCCACCCTGCTGCTCGGCCAGCTTCCCCTGCTCTCGACGCTGCTGCGTCGGTTCAGCGATGCCCTGTTCACCCCGCTGGGGGGGAGCGGCACGGCAGCCGGCCTGGCCGTGCTGCTGACCTACGCCGGACTGGCCCTGGAGCTGGGCCGTCGCTCCGGCTTTCTGCCGAATGGCTGGACGCGGCAAGCCTGGCGGTTCCGGCCCCTCGGCCCGCTGCTGCGCCAGGCGGGCGGGCTGTTGCTGATGCCCTCGCTGGCCGAAGAGCTCGTCTTCCGCATCGCTCTGCTGCCCCATCCCCTGGAAGGCACCGGAGCGGGAGTCAGCGTGGCCTGGGGCGCCCTCAGCGTGGGCCTGTTCGTGCTGTATCACCCCCTGGCCGGGGCCAGCTGGTATCCCCGCGGCCGGCGGCTGTTCCAAGACCCCCGCTTCCTGCTGCAGTGCACCCTGCTGGGCATCGCCTGCGTGCTGACCTACGGGCTCACCGGCTCGCTCTGGGCACCGGTGCTGGTTCACTGGCTGGCGGTGACCCTCTGGCTGGGGCCGCTGGGGGGCCGCCGCCTGCTGGCCTGAGCGGCCGGCGCGAGAGTGCGAAGGTCCCAGTCCGCAGCAGCGCCCCGATCCGCATGGCCCTCGAACGCTTCAAACAAGCCCTGGCGGCCTTGATGGCCGAGGCACCCAGCGATCCGCTCGAACGGGACGAATTCTTCGAGGTGACGCCCCTGCCAGCCGCCGACGGCCCCTTCGAGCTGGTGGTGGTGGATGAGGAGAACGGCATCTTCGCCGCCCTGTACCTCGATCGGCTGTTCCAGGAAGACGAGGAGGGCCAGGAGGCCGTGGCTCCGCTGTTGCCCGCCTACCTGGAAGCGGCGTTCGGACTGGAGGCAGGCGACTGGGTGGCCACGGCACCGTTTGACCTGGGCTGGCGCTCGCGGGAGTTTCTCTGGTTCCTGGAGTTCAGCTTGCCGGGGCTGACGCCCCCCTGCCACAGCGACGCCTGAGGGGGGGCAGCCGAATCAGCGGCGGCCGTTGACGATCACCGACGGGGCCGAGGTGCCCGGTGTGCCCGGCAGGGCCGGCACCACCGAGGTCTGGCCGTCCCACTTGTCGAGGAACAGCTTGTAGAGGACCTGATCATCGAGGCTGGAGTTGAGGATCTGGTAACGCTGGGCTTCCTGATCGGCGATCTTCACCTCGGTTTGGGCCCGCAGCAGCCGCTGGTCGGCGATCTGCTTCTGCTCAATCGCGGCGCGGTATTCCTCGGCGATCTGCAGTCCGGTGAGGTCGAGCCCCTGCACGACCACATAATTGAACTTGCTGAGTTCCTCAGCCACCTTGTCTTGAACCAGCTCCGAGATGCTGTTCCACTCGGTGGCAATCGTGACGAGTTCGTATTGTGAAAACACCGATTTCAGGGCTTTGAGCAGCGACGGCTGAATGATCCGGGCATAGATCTGGGAGTTGTCGGTGGCGATTGTTTCGAAAATCCGCGCCGCCTCACTGGGCTTGATCGCGTACTTAACCGTGGCGGTGGCCTCGATCACCTGCAGGTCCTTGGTGAGGGTGGAGAACTGCTCGGGGCGCACCTGGGTGCGCACGTCGAACAGCGAGGTGGCCTGAATCAACGGTGCCTTGATGTTCGGCCCGGGGCTGCGCTGGCCGCCGGTCACCTTGCCGAGGGTGGTGACCACCGCCACGTTGCCGGCCGGCACGATGAACACCGTCTGGGTGAGCAGGATCAGCAGCGCCACCGCCACCGCCCCAATCACCTGAAAGGAGGCTCCAGGCCCATCCCCACCGGCCGGGCGCATCGAGCTTTGCATGGGTGATCACGGTTCCTGGGTGGACTTCGACCCTAGGCACCGGGCCAGAATGGCGGGAAGCCACCCCCCCTCCTCCCCCATGACCGGCAATCTGCAGGCGATCGGCTTCATCGCCAGCTGGGTGCTGGGCTGGGGGATCGGCGGCTCCCTGATCGATGCCGGCCTGATCAACGCCGGCATCTACGCGATCGACTCCAACCAGCTCGGCACCCTGGTCACCTTCACGGTCTGGACGGTTCTGTGGGCTGGGCTCGGCTACCGGCTCTTCCGGCGCTTCACCGCCTGATCCCCTCGGTGGTGGCCCAGACCAGCGACCGGCGTAGCTTGGAGACTGACCTCAGGCAAGGGGCGGGATGGCCGGCAACCAGTTGCTCGTGGTTCCTTTCGAAGCGGTCGGTCTCGCGGACATCGCCGCCGTGGGCGGCAAGAACGCCTCGCTTGGCGAGCTGATCTGCCAGCTCAATGCCCAGGGAGTGAACGTGCCGGGGGGCTTTGCCACCACCGCGGCGGCCTACCGGCTCTTTCTCACCCACAACCAGCTCGATGCACCCCTGAGGGAGCTGCTGGGAAGCCTCGACAGCACCGACCTCGGCGCCCTGCAGGCGGCCGGTCGGGCAGTCCGCGAACGGATTCTTGCTGCGGCTCTGCCGGAGCCCCTGGAGCAGGCGATTGGGGCGGCCTACGCCAGATTGCAGGATGGGGCCAGGCGGCAGGACGGCACGGCTGAGCCGCTGACTCCGCCCATTGCCGTGGCGGTGCGCTCCAGTGCCACTGCCGAAGATCTGCCCAACGCCAGCTTCGCCGGCCAGCAGGAGACCTTCCTGAACATCCAGGGGGAGGCCGCCCTGCTGGAGGCCTGCCGGCGCTGTTATGCGTCCCTGTTCACGGACCGGGCCATTTCCTACCGCCAGCTCAACGGCTTCGATCACTTCGAGGTGGCGCTTTCGATCGGCGTGCAGCGCATGGTGCGCTCCGATCTGGCCGCCGCCGGCGTGATATTCACCATCGACACCGAAACGGGATTCCGGGACACGGTGCTGGTCACCGCCGCCTACGGCCTCGGCGAGAACGTGGTCCAGGGGGCGGTGAACCCGGATGAGTATCTGATCTTCAAACCCACCCTGGAGCAGGGCTTTGCGCCGATCCTCAGCCGCCGTCTGGGCAGCAAGGCGTTGCGCATGGTCAACCTGGACTCCGCCGATGCCCGCCGCTCCACCGCCAACGAGGCCGTGCCGCCTGAGGAGTGCCAGCGCTTTGCGATCAGCGACGACGAGGTGCTGACCCTGGCACGCTGGGCCTGCCGCATCGAGCAGCACTACAGCCGTCAGCGGGGCACGGCCACGCCGATGGACATCGAGTGGGCCAAGGACGGCCTGAGCGGCGAGCTGTTCATCCTGCAGGCGCGGCCCGAGACGGTGGAATCACGCCGCTCCGCCACGGTGCTGCGCAGCTGGCAGCTGGCCCCCCATTCCGCTGAACTGATCACAGAAGGGCGGGCGATCGGAGCCTCGGTGAGCACGGGCCGGGCAAGGGTGATCAGCGATCCCTCCGAAATCAAGCGGTTCGCAGCCGGCGATCTGCTGGTCACCAACCGCACCGATCCCGACTGGGAGCCGATCCTCAAGAAAGCCAGCGGGGTGATCACCAACCAAGGGGGCCGCACCTGCCATGCGGCGATCATCGCCCGTGAAATGGGCATCACCGCGATCGTGGGCTGCGGCGATGCCACAACGGCGATCGCCGACGGTGAAACGATCACGGCCAGCTGCTGCGAGGGGGACGCAGGCCACGTCTACCGGGGGGAGCTGGTCTACAGCGTGAAGGAGCAGGAGCTCGGCGATCTTCCCCCCACCCGCACCCGGATCCTGATGAACGTGGGGAACCCGGAGGAGGCCTTCAAGCTGGCGGCGATTCCCTGCGACGGTGTGGGGTTGGCGCGGCTTGAGTTCATCATCGCCAACCACATCAAGGTCCATCCGATGGCATTGCTGGCGCCGGAGCGCGTGGTCGATCCAGAACAGCGTGCCGCGATCGCCAGCCTCACCCAGAGCTACCCCCACCCTGCCGACTACTACGTCGATCTGCTCAGCCAGGGCATGGCCCGCCTGGCGGCAGCCTTCCATCCCCGGCCTGTGATCCTGCGCTTCTCCGACTTCAAGAGCAACGAATACGCGAAGTTGCTCGGTGGCGCCGGCTTCGAGCCCGAAGAGGAGAACCCGATGATCGGCTGGCGCGGTGCCTCCCGCTACTACTCTCCCGCCTTCCGCGACGCCTTCGCCCTGGAATGTGCGGCCCTCAAGCGGGTGCGTGAGGCCATGGGGCTCACCAACGTGATTCCGATGGTGCCGTTCTGCCGAACGCCGGAGGAGGGGGATCGGGTGCTGGCCGAGATGGCCAGCCATGGCTTGATCCGCGGCGAGAACGGCCTGGAGGTCTATGTGATGTGTGAACTGCCCAGCAACGTGATCGGCGCTGAAGCCTTCGCCGAGCGATTCGATGGCTTCTCGATCGGCTCCAACGATCTCACCCAGCTCACCCTGGGCCTGGATCGGGATTCGGCCCTGGTGGCGGAGCTGTTTGACGAGCGACACCCCACCGTGAGGGAGATGATCCGGTTGGCGATCCGCAGCGCAAAAAGCTGCGGCCGCAAGATCGGCATCTGCGGCCAGGCCCCGAGCGATTACCCCGATTTCGCCCGCTTCCTGGTGGAGGAAGGCATCGATTCGATCAGCCTCAATCCCGACGTCGTGATCCGGACACGGCTGGCAATCGCGGCAATGGAACAGGAGCTGAGCATTGCCCCCGAGCGCTGAGCGACGGCCAGCAGCCTCAAGGGATCAGCAGATGCGGGGCAGTTGTTCCCCCCGGCCCAGCTCCAGCCGGCGGCAGAGACCCAGGCTGTTTTCGAGCAGCACGGCTGCCCCTGCCACGGTGCCGATCAGGGCCGCCGAGGGCTCGAAGTGGCGCAGCAGGTTCAGGGCCCGCTCCGCCTGCCCTGCGGGGAGGAAGACCACAAAACGACCTTCGTTCGCCATCGCAAGCGGATCAAGACCCAGCAGGTCACAGGCGCCCTCCACCGCAGGGGCGATCGGGATGGCCTGCTCCTGCAGCAGCAGGCCCAGCCCGGCATCCCGGCCAATCTCATGCAGGGCGCTGGCCAGGCCACCGCGGGTGAGATCCCGCAGGCAGTGCAGCTCCAGGCCAGCCGCCAGCAGGACCTGAACGGGCTCATGCAAGGGGGCAAGATCACTGCGGAGCTCGGTGCTGAAACCCAGCTCCTGACGCGCCGCCAGGATCGCCACGCCATGGCGGCCCAGGTCGCCGCTCACCAGGATGGCGTCACCGGACTGGACCGCCGCGGGGCCGATCGTCAGCCCGTGCTCCACCCTGCCGATCCCGGTGGTGGTGATGTAGAGGCCATCCCCCTTGCCCCGCTCCACTACCTTGGTGTCACCGGTCACCACCGGCACAGCGCAGCGCTGGGCGGCAAGGCGGACCGAGGCGACCACCCGCTGCAGGGTGGTCATCGGCAACCCCTCCTCCAGAATCAAGCTGAGGCTGAGCGCCACCGCTTTCGCCCCCACCATGGCCAGATCGTTGACGGTGCCGAACACCGCCAGGCTGCCGATGTCCCCGCCGGGGAACAGCAGCGGCCGCACCACGTAGGCGTCGGTGGTGAAGGCGAGCGGACCCGCCTCGGCGGGCAACACCGCAGCATCGTGGAGTACCCCATCGGCAGGGCCGAAGGCCGGCACGAGCAGCTGCTTGATCAGGTCGTGGCTGAGGCTGCCGCCGCCGCCATGGCCCAGCTGCACGGTTGAGCTTTCAGCGGCCATGGTCATGGCCCTGGCTGGCTTCGATCGCGGTGCTCCGGTAGTGGAAGTAGGCGGCACAGGCGCCTTCAGCAGACACCATCGGAGCACCGAGGGGATGCTCCGGCCGGCAGCGGCCAGCGAAGGCGGGGCAATCGGTGGGCCGGGCCAGACCCTGCAGCACGGCACCGCTGATGCAGGGGCTCTCGGGGGGATCGGGGTGATCAGGGGCCGACCTGGCTTCCGGGAACCGCCGCTCCGCCGCCAGCCCGTCGTAAGGGGGGCGCAGGCGCAGGCCGCTGGCGGGGAAGATGCCCAGGCCGCGCCACTGCTGGTCGACCCGCTGGAACACCCGCTCGATCAGCGCCCGGGCCGAGGCGTTGCCCGCCTGGCTGCCGACCCGCCCGTAGGCGTTCTCGACCCGGCAGTGGCCGTGCTCCAGCTGGCGGACGCAGCGGAGCAGGCCATCGAGCAGATCCACCGGCTCGAAACCGGTCACCACGATCGGCACCCGGTGGCGGGCTGCGATCGGTGCGTACTCATCGGTGCCCATCACCGTGCAGACATGGCCGGCCGCCAGGAAACCCTGCACGCGGCAATCCGGCCCGGCCAGGATCGCCTCCATGGCCGGCGGCACCCTCACATGGCAGACCAGCAAGGAGAGATTGGCGAGGCGGCCATGCCAGGTCTGATGGGCCAGCAGCGCCGTGGCCGGCGCCGTGGTCTCGAAGCCCACCGCGAAGAACACCACCTGGCGAGAAGGATGGGCCCGGGCGATCACCGGCACATCGAGGGGGGAGGCGACGACGCGCAGATCAGCACCGGCGGCGCGGGCCTCCAGCAGTGTCCGGCCGCCGGAGCCGGGCACCCGCAGCATGTCGCCATAGGAGCAGAGAATCAGCTCGGGCCGGGTCGCCAGCGCCAGCGCCCGGTCGATCGCTTCCGCCGGCGTGACGCAGACCGGACAGCCGGGGCCATGGATGAGGCTGAGTTGGCTGGGCAGGAGTTGATCGAGGCCATGGCGAAGGAAGGCGTGGGTCTGGCCTCCGCAGACCTCCATCACGGTCCAGGGGCGACGGATCTCCCGCCTCAGGGCCGCAGCCAGGCGGTGCACCGTTGCCGGCTGGCGGTAGGGGGTGAGCAGGCTCCTCAATAGCCGCTGGCCTCTTCTTTGGCCTCTGCCTCGGCCGCCCCCGCACGCGCCAACGGCGCCGGATAGCTGGAGACGGCGCGCCTGTACTGGGCCCGCTCGAAGGCCGCCGGGTCAGGGCAGCGCTGCTGGCTCATGCAACCCCGCAGCTCCTGGATGGAGCCGTAGTTGTGATCTGCGAGCCAGTGGCGCAGCTCCGCTTCAATCGTGCGCAGGTGTGCGGGTCCGTGGCGCAGCAGGGCCGCCACCACCATGGTGACGCTGGCCCCCACCATCAGCATCCTCACCAGGTCGGTGCCCTGGCTGATGCCGCCGCTGGCGGCAAAATCGACAGGAACCCGGCCGTGCAGCAGGGCGATCCAGCGCAGCGGCAGCCGCAGGTCCGCCGGGCTGCTCAGCAGCAGGTTGGGGAGGTGCTCAAGGGTCTCGATGTCGATGTCGGGCTGGTAGAAGCGGTTGAACAGCACCAGGCCATGTGCGCCGGCCTGGTGCAGCGCCTGGGCCAGCTGGCTGAGGTTGGTGTAATAGGGACTGAGCTTCACTGCCACCGGCAGGCTGATGGCGGCGCAGACACTGCGCACGATCTCCACTTGGTCCGCTTCCAGGGCGGACGCGGTCCGATCCCGATCGGTGGGAACGGCGTAGAGGTTGAGCTCGATCGCACTGGCGCCACTGCGCTCGATCGCCCGGGCCGTTTCGACCCAGTGGCCGGCTTCGGCGCCATTGAGGCTGGCGATGATCGGGATGTCGACGCGGCGGCGCGCCGTTTCAATCTCCCGCAGGTAGCCCTCCACGCCGAGGTGGCTGGGGTTGGTGTGCGGCTGATAGCTGAGCGATTCCGAAAAGCTCTCGCTGCCGTGGCTGTGGTGGTGGTCCCACTCCTGCCAGTCACGCTCGATCTGCTCCAGGAAGAGCGAATGGAGCACCACCGCCGCCGCTCCCTGCTCCACCAGGCGCGGGATGTTGTCCGGGTCGGCGCTGAGCGGGGCGGCAGCGCCGACCACCAGCGGCGAGGCCAGCGGCAGGCCCAGGTAGGAGGTGGACAGATCGGCGCCACTCATGGGTTGGGGGAGGCCGCCAGGCGCTGATAGCGCTGCCAGCGCTCGCTCACCTGCTGCTGGGCGAGGCGGCCCAGCTCGCGGGCCTGTTCTGGCTGGCTGTAGGCCAGCAGGCGGAAGCGGTTCTCGGCCGCCATCGCTTCGGCCACCGGCAGCGATGGCGGCGGGGAATCGAGGATCAGGGGGTTCTCGCCCCGGGCGGCGCGGCGGGGGTCATGGCGGTAGAGCAGCCAGCGGCCTGAATCCACGGCGAGCTTCTGGTGCTGCATTCCCCTGGCCATGTCGATGCCATGGGCGATGCAGTGCGAATAGGCCAGGATGAGCGAGGGACCCGGGTACGACTCGGCCTCCAGGAAGACCCGCAGGGTGTGCTCGTCACGGGCGCCCATCGCCACGCTGGCCACGTAGACGTTGCCGTAGGTCATCGCGATCAGGCCGAGGTCCTTCTTGGCGGTGGTCTTGCCGCCACTGGCGAACTTCGCCACCGCGCCGATCGGCGTGGCCTTCGACATCTGGCCGCCGGTGTTGGAGTACACCTCCGTATCCAGCACCAGGATGTTGACATCGCGGCCACCGGCGCAGACCTGATCAATGCCGCCCGATCCGATGTCGTAGGCCCAGCCGTCGCCGCCGATCAGCCAGACACTGCGCTTGACCAGATCATCGGCCAGGCTGAGCAGACTGCGGACCGTCTCGGCCGGGGCGGAGTCGGAGCTGCCCGTAATGCTGCCCGGCGTCTCCAGGAGAGCCTCCAGCCGCCGCCGCAGCTCGACCAGCCGCTGGCGCTGCTCAAAGATCCCCGCCTCATCGCTCTGGTCGGCTGTGATCAGCGCCTCGGCCAGGGCGGGGGGGATCAGGCCACCCAGCTCACGCAGCAGCCTCGCGGCGGTGGCGCGGCGCTGGTCGAAGGCGATGCGGAAACCGAGCCCGAACTCGGCGTTGTCCTCGAAGAGGGAGTTGGACCAGGCGGGACCACGGCCCTCGCCGTTGCTGCTCCAGGGGGTGGTGGGCAGGTTGCCTCCATAGATGGAGGAGCAGCCGGTGGCATTGGCCACCACCATCCGGTCGCCGAACAGCTGGGTGGCGAGCTTGATGTAGGGGGTTTCACCGCAGCCGGCGCAGGCGCCGGAGAAGGCGAACAGCGGCTCCTGGAGTTGCTGCTGGTTGATGTGGTGGGGGTTGAGACCGAGCCGGTCCGGGTTGGGCAGGCTGAGAAAGAAGTCCCAGTTGGCGCGCTGCTGCTCACGCAGCGGTGGCTGCGGCTCCATGTTGATTGCCTTGCGGCGGGGCTCGGCGCGGTTGCGAGCCGGGCAGACCTCCACGCAGAGGCTGCAGCCGGTGCAGTCTTCCGCCGCCACCTGCAGAGTGAAACAGCTGCCGTGCCAATGCTGGTCGCGGGCCGGAGCACTGAGGAACCCGGCTGGTGCCGGCTCGAGGGCTGACGGCTCCACCACCTTGGCGCGGATCACGGCGTGGGGGCAGACCATCACGCACTTGCCGCACTGCACGCACACCTCGGGATCCCAGAGAGGGATGGCGCTGGCGATGTTGCGCTTCTCCCATCGCGCCGTGCCGCAGGGGTAGGTGCCATCCGCCGGGAGCGCGCTCACCGGCAGCCGGTCGCCCTGGCGGGCCAGCTGCGGGGCGATCACCGTGCGCACGAAGGCGGGAGCGGTGGCGAAGGGATTGCTGGCGCGGGGATCAGCGGCGGCGGGTTGGAGTCCCTGTTCCGGCTGGGGCGGCGGAAGCACCGGCCGCAGTTGGCGCAGGGCCTGATCAACCGCCTGGAGGTTGCTCTCGACCACCCGTTGCCCCTTGCCGCCGTAGCTGTGGCGGATGGCGGCACGGATGGCCTCCAGCGCCTGCTCCTGCGGCATCACGTCGGCCAGGGCGAAGAAGCAGGTCTGCATCACGGTGTTGATCCGGCCCCCCAGCCCCAGGTCGCGGGCGATCGCCGAAGCATTGATGGCAAAAACCTTCAGGTTCTTGGCGAGAATCTGGCGCTGCAAATTGGCTGGAAGCCGCCCCCAGACCTGCTCGATCTCCCAGGGGGAATTCAACAGCAGGGTGCCGCCGGGCAGGGCCGCTTCAAGCAGGTCGAAGCGGCCGAGAAAGTCCCACTGGTGGCAGGCCACCAGGTGGGCCCGCTGCACCAGATAGGTGGAGCGGATCTTCCGGGGGCCGAAGCGCAGGTGCGACACCGTGACCGAGCCCGCCTTCTTCGAGTCGTAGACGAAATACCCCTGGGCATGGTTGGAAGTGCCCTCACCGATGATCCTGATCGCGTTCTTGTTGGCGCCGACGGTGCCATCGGAGCCCAGGCCGTAGAAAACGGCCCGGAAGCCCTCCTCCGGCTCGGTGCAGAAGGAGGTGTCAACCGGCAGGGAGAGGTGGGTGAGGTCGTCGTCGATGCCGACCGTGAAGGAGTGGGGTGGATCCGGATGCTGCAGGGCGTCGAGCACCGCCTTCAACATCGCCGGGGTGAACTCCTTGGAGGCGAGGCCGTAGCGGCCGCCGACCACCTGTGGCAACGGCGCTTCGCCGCCTGCCGTGGCCCCGGCCCGCCGTTGCCAGCAGCGCCGCACGGCGTCGCCCACATCAAGGTAGAGCGGTTCACCAGAGCTGCCCGGCTCCTTGCAGCGATCGAGCACGGCGATCGCCCGCACGCTGGCAGGCAGGGCCGCCACCAGCCGCTCAGCGCTGAAGGGCCTGTAGAGCCGCACCTTCAACACCCCCACCCTCTCCCCGGCGGCGATGAGCGCATCGATGCATTCGTGGGCCGTCTCAACGCCCGAACCCATCAGCACCACCACCCGCTCGGCGGCAGGATCGCCGTGATAGTCGAAAAGGCGATAGGAGCGGCCGGTGAGGGATGCGAAGCGATCCATCGCCGCCTGCACCAGGTCGGGGCCGGCGGCGTGGAAGGGGTTGGCCGCCTCCCGTGCCTGGAAGGCGACATCGGGATTGTGGCTGGTGCCGCGGATCACCGGATGGTCGGGGCTGAGCCCGCGGGCGCGGTGGGCCACGATCAGCTCCGGCGGGATCAAAGCAGCGAGGGTGTCGTCATCGATCAGCTGCACCGTCTGGATTTCGTGCGAGGTGCGGAAGCCATCGAAGAAATGCAGGAACGGCAGGCGGGAGCGCAGGGTGGCCAGGGTGGCGATCGCGGCGAAGTCGCCCGCCTCCTGCACCGAGCCCGAGCAGAGCAGGCCACAGCCGCTGCCGCGCACCGCCATCACGTCGCTGTGGTCGCCGAAGATCGAGAGCGCCTGGGTCGCCAGCGCCCGCGAGGCCACATGCAGCACCGTGGCGGTGAGCTCGCCGGCGATCCTGTAGAGGTTGGGGAGCATCAGCAGCAACCCCTGGGAGGCGGTGAAGGTGGTGGTGAGCGCTCCGGCCTGGAGGGCTCCGTGCAACACCCCGGCTGCCCCCCCTTCACTCTGCATCTCCACCACGCTGGGCACCGTGCCCCAGAGGTTCGGGCGGCCCTCGGCGGCCCAGGCATCGGCCCATTCCCCCATCGGCGTGGCCGGGGTGATCGGGTAGATCGCCATCACCTCGTTGAGGCGGTAGGCGACCCGCGCCACCGCCTCGTTGCCATCCAGGCTGACCCGGCCAGCAAGGCTGACGCGACCATCGGCACCATCGGCCTTCATGGCTCCACCACGCTGAGGGCGAAGCCCACGTGCACCAGCAGGTGGTCACCGACGCGGGCCTCCGGCAGGCAGGCCAGGCTCACCTCGCGCTGAACGCCGCTGAAATCGACCAGCCCGATCCGCCAGAGGGAAGCGTCGTCGTCGCCATTCCCAGGCCCGGAGTCGGACCCGGCCAGCCCGGCGGGAACGCGGCAGTCGATGCGGATCAGTTCACCCGGCACAGCCAGACACATGACGCACTTCCGCCGTTTTGGGCGGCCTCGGCAGGGAGGGCTCCTGTTCTTTTATAGGGCGAGGATCGGGGCCTGACCCGACTGTTGCGCTGCTTCATCACACGAACTGGCCAGCGCCAGCAGCTGACCGAGGGCGAGCCCACCGTCGTTGCAGGGCACCCGCTGCGGCCAGACAGCTTCGATGCCGGCCTGGGCCAGGCCGGCCACCGTCAGCTCCAGCAACAGGCTGTTCTGGAAGCAACCGCCGCTCAGCAGAATCCGGTCCAGCTGCAGCCGCTGGGCCAGCTCCACCAGCAGCGCCGCCAGGGCCTGGTGGAAGCCGAGCGCGATCGAGGCGGCAGGGCGGCCCAGATCGAGATCAGCGAGCACCGCCACCAGCAGGGGCTGCCAATCGAGCAGCCACGGTGGGGCCTGGATCCGGATCGGAATGCGGTAGGGCTGCCAGGGCTGCCGGGCCGGGGCCTCGAGCGCCTCCTGCGCCACCGCCTGCAGCCGCAGGGCCGCCTGCCCTTCGAAGCTGCAGCGCTGGATCAGGCCGAGCAGGGAGGCAAGGGCATCAAAGAGCCGGCCGATGCTCGTGCAGAGCGGCGCATTCAGCCGCTGCTCGAGCAGGCGCACCAGCACCCTCTGCTCCTCGGCATCGAAGGCGGCCCGGGTGGCCACTGCGGTGTGGGCATGGCAATCGGCACCGAAGGCGGCGAACAGCAGTCCGAGGGCGGCGCGGCGCGGTTCCCGCAGGGCCCGCTCCCCGCCCGGCAGAGGGAAAGGCCGAAGCCGGGCCAGGTGGGTGAAGGTCAGAGCCCCGCCCGCCGCCGGCTCCAGCCGCAGGCACTCGCCGCCCCAGAGCAGCCCGTCCGGGCCGTGGCCGGCGCCATCCCAGGCCACGCCCGTGGCCGGCAGGCCGAGGCCATGTTCGGCCAGGCAGGCCAGCAGGTGGGCGTGGTGGTGCTGCACGGCGAGCAAGGGCAACCCACCCCAACCGCGGGCCAGCTCCTGGCCGATCCGGTGGGAGGCGTAACCGGGGTGCAGGTCAACCGCGATGCAGGCGGGAGAAAGCCCCTGGCGCTCCAGCCAGCCGATCAGGCTGCCGCGCAGCCGCTGCTCGCCAGCCAGCATGCCGAGATCGCCGAGATGGGGGCCCAGCAACGCCCGCCGGCCCTGACCGATCGCCACCGCTGCCTTCTGCTGTCCGCCCATGGCCACCAGCAGGCTTTGCTGCGCCTGGCTGGCGGCCGGCAGCCAGTCCGGCAGATCAACGGCGGTGGGGGCGACGCCGCGGGCCTGGCGCAGCAGCATCACCGCTCCGGCCACCACCTGGGCCACGCCGTCGTCGACGGGGTTGGCGATCGCCCGGTCGTGGCTGAGCAGGCCATCGGCAAGGCCGGCCAGCAGCTGGAGGCCGTCGGCATCTTCAAAGCGCAGCGGTTCACCGGAGTGGTTGCCGCTCGTGGCCACCAGCGGCTCCCCCACCGCTGCCACCAGCTGGGCATGCAGGGGCGAGGCGGGCAGCATCACCCCCAGCCAGGGGTTGTGGGGGGCGACACCGGCGGCGAGGGGTGCGGCATGCTGTGCGTCGCGACGGCGCAGCAACACGATCGGCGCCGAGGGTCCCACCAGCAGGCGCGCCTCGGCCGTCGAAACGCGGCACTGGCGCCGGACCCAGGCGAGGTGGGGGGCCAGCACGGCGAAGGCTTGCTCGGGGCGGCCCTTGCGGCGGCGGAGCTCGGCAACGGCCGCCGCTGCGCTGGCAAGCACCAGCAGCTGAAAGCCCCCCACCCCTTTCAGAGCCACGATCTGCCCGTTGCGCAGCGCCGCTGCCGCCGCCACCAACGCGGCATCGCCTTGGGCCGCAGGGTTCTGGCCGCTCACCCACCAGCTGAGCTGCGGACCGCAGGCGGGGCAGCCGATCGTCTGGGCATGGAAGCGGCGATCGGCCGGGTCGTTGAACTCGCCAAGGCAGGCGGCACAGAGGGGGAAGCTGGCCAGGGTCGTGTGGGCCCGCTCGAACGGCAGGGAGCGCAGCACGCTGTAGCGGGGCCCGCAGTGGGCGCAGCTGTTGAAGGCGTAGCGGTGGCGGCGGTTGCGAGGATCCCGCCATTCCGCGCGGCAGGCGGCGCAGGGGGCCAGATCGGCTGGCACCGGGGCGGAGAGCGCAGTGGGGGCGGAGGTGGGTGCTGAGGGCAGGATCGTGAACAGGGGGGCCGGTGGTGCGTCTGCCGCCTTGCCGGGAGCAATGGTTTCAGGCTCCAGCAAGCGGCGCTCAAGGCGGTCGATGCGGCTGTGGGGCGGCCGCTGGGACTCCAGAGCGAGCAGAAAATCCTCCAGGACGGCGGCGCTGCCCTGCAGCTCGATCGTCACGCCACGGGAGCTGTTGGTGATCCAGCCGGCCAGATGCCGCGACGCGGCGAGCCGGTGCACGAACGGACGGAAGCCCACCCCCTGCACCACCCCTTCGAGTTCAAGCCGCAGGCGCCGGATCACACCGGCGCCCCCAGGCGCTGGTGGCTCAGCCAGTGCAACAGCGCGTCCACCCCCTCACCGGTGCGGGCCGACAGCTCAAAGATCCTCGACCGGGGCGCGACCGCGGCCAGGCTCGCGAGCGCCGCGCCCCGATCGAATCCCACGGCTTCGGCGATGTCGCACTTGTTGATCACCACCGCATCGGCCGACTTGAACAAGGCGGGGTACTTGAGCGGCTTGTCCTCCCCCTCGGTGACCGAGAGCAGCGCCAGCCGCAGCCGTTCACCCAGATCGAAGGCGGTGGGGCACACCAGATTGCCCACGTTCTCGATCAGCAACAGCTCCATACCGGCCGTGTCGAGCTGATCAAAGGCCCGCCCCACCAACGAGGCCTCCAGGTGGCAGAGATCGCCGGTCTGAATCTGCACCGCCCGGGCGCCGGCGGACCTCAGGCGGCGGGCATCGTTGTCGGTGGCCAGATCGCCCACGATCACCCCCACCGGTCCGCTGTTCCACTGGCGGGCCACACGCTCCAACAGGGCAGTTTTGCCCGAACCAGGCGCCGAAAGCACGTTCAGCACCAGCAGGCCGGCGGCGGCGAAGCGCTCACGGTTGTACCCGGCCAGGGTGTCGTTCCTGTGGAGGAGGTTGTGGTGCAGCTCAAGGGTCCGCCGAGCGCGCGCGGGGGCCACGGGGGAGAGGGTGGAGGTGGGCTGGCCGCAGGAGCAGTCGGAGCACATGGCAGAGACGTGTCGAGTGTGCGTGGAAGTGGCCTGAGGGCAGAGCCGCTTGCTGCTCTCAGCCCTTGGTGTTCGGCGCCGCGACAACAAGAGAAGCGGCGAAGTCTGTGCTGGTGAAGGGTTCATCCCGTCTCAAGCTGCGGGCATTGGGGGTGAGCCAGAAGACGGTGGAGGCAACGCTCCAGGGCAGGGGCAAGGCACCTGGTGCGTGGCTTCTGCCCTGCCAATCGAGCAGATCGCACCGCAGCAGGTGTCGAAATACGGCCTTTGTCTCGCGCCGGCCCATCCCCAGGGAGTCCTCCACCTCACGGGGCGTCATGCAGCCGTTCTCCATCAAGACGATCAGCTCAAGGTCGTCAAAGCTCAGGGTTTGGGAAAAGGGGCGTTCCATGGGTCATCCGAGCCCATGGAGGGCTGCGACGGAGGGTGTTTTCATCATGACGCTGTGGGGCCGACAGGAACAACACGCGCTTGCCATGGACAGGGACATGGAGACGGGAATGGCGGGGAATCCTGTTGTGGTGTTCAGGAGCCTGTTGATGCCGAGTCCCCCTCGCCCTGCCGGGCTGATCCAGCGCTACCGGGAGGAACTGCAGGCTCGCCACTATGCCCGTCGCACGGTGGCCACCTACGAGCAGTGGCTGCGGCGGTTCCTGCGGTTCCACCATCGGCGCCATCCGCGGGAGATGGGCAGTGAAGAGGTGAATGCCTTTCTCACCCATCTGGCGGTGGAGCTCCACGTGAGCGCTTCCACCCAGAACCAGGCGCTTTCAGCGCTGCTGTTTCTGTACCGGGAGCTGTTGGAGCGGGATCTGGATCTGGAGGGTGTGATCCGCGCGCGGACGCGCCCCAGGCTGCCGGTGGTGATGACCGTTGAGGAGGTACGAGCCGTGCTGGAGCGGCTGGATGGGGTGGAAGCCCTGGTGGCTGGTGTGCTGTACGGGGGAGGGCTGCGCCTCATGGAGGCGTTACGGCTTCGGGTGCATGACCTTGATTTTCAGCGCTCGCAGATCACGGTGCGCCATGGCAAGGGCGGGAAGGATCGGCGCACGATGTTGCCATCGCGAGTGGGAGAGAAAGTCCAGTCCCACCTGGAGGAGGTGCGACGCCTGCATCGCCAGGACCTTGCCGAGGGCTATGGGAGGGTGCGCCTTCCCCACGCCTTGGGGCGGAAGTATCCCCATGCACCGGTGGAGTGGGGCTGGCAATGGGTGTTTCCGCAACACCATCGCTGGCAAAACCCCAACACCGGTGAGCAAGGACGCCATCACCTGGATCCCACCGTGATTCAGAAGGCCGTGCGGCGGGCGGTCCTCGCCTCTGGAATCATCACGCCTGCCACGAGCCACACGTTCCGCCATTCATTTGCCACCCACCTGCTGGAACGCGGCCAAGATATTCGCACGATTCAGGAATTGCTCGGGCACAGTGATATAAAAACCACAATGATCTACACCCATGTACTTAACCGTGGCCCGCTGGGCGTGTGCAGCCCTGCTGACCTTTTGTAACACTGCTAACCCTTATAGGCGGATCCGCCCATCAAACCCGGAATGGCACCGGCTTGCGTGAGATCACTTGTCGAGGCAAGCGATCTCGCAGGTGCCTGCTGCATGTCTCCCGCGTTTAGAAGGCAAAACGGCAGAGAAGGAGGTATTATCCGGATCCGCCTAAATACTGTTAGCCACACAGCAGGACGCGACGCATAATTTCGGTAAGATGATGCTGTTGCAGGCCCATGGTTCCAGATGACAGACACACCCCTCCGCATCGAAGTTAAAGATGCCGTTGGCGCGGCTATGAACTTCGTGAGCGATATGTATGAAGGTCAACGACTACGTGACCTGCTACTTGAAGAAGTAGAGATGGATCAGGGAGAGGACAAATGGTTGATTACGATTGGCTTTTCGCTTGCCAAAGAAGAATCAAACTCAATCCTAAGTCCCTCGACAAGTCGAAAGTTTGAACGAAACTACAAGATTGTCACCATAGATGCTCATTCTGGGAAGCCACTATCAATGAAGATTCGCGATATCTAGTCACATACGATTATGCAAGCAGGCATGCGGCCGCTTCTCCTCGATACTAATCTGCTGCTCTTGTACCTCGTAGGAGGCAAGGACCCCCTCCTTATCGCAAATTCGCGTAGATTGAACGCATATGAGGAAAGTGATTACTATTTGCTTATTAGGTTTATTGAACAGAAAGGTTTTGACAGCTTTGTTTCTACGCCTCATATTCTGACTGAGGCATCAAATCTGCTTGGTCAAGAAAAAGAGCGCACCAAGTCTGTTGGTCGAGAAGCGATTAGCGAGTATGTCCAGCATTGCAAAGAGATTGTCTGCGCTGCCAATCTTCTCGTTGATGAACCCGAGTATCAGCGATTGGGGTTAACTGATGTAGCAATAAAAATGGCTTCGCGCCTTCCAGTATTTGTCCTTACAGTCGATGCACTTCTTTATCACCACCTGTCTAGCGAAGGCCTAGAGGTTGTAAATTTTAATCATGTACGCCAGGGTTCTTGGTCGTAGTCGAAAAGGTGGCTAACATTCAGATTCAGAAGACGGGAGCTGAGATTCATTCATATCGCTTCACGCTCATGCCCGCTTCTGATCTGGAGCGTTGGGCAGTACCATGAAAGGTATATGTCATATTGTGGTTTACTCACGTCTAGAAAATGATCATCTTCATCTCCCACTCATCGAAAAATGCTGAATACGGGCATGTCCTTGTTGAGCTTCTAAGAGAGGCTGGAGTGGGAGCAAATGAAATTGTGTATACAAGCAATCCAGCTTACGGCATACCTATTTCTAGCAATATCTTTCAATGGCTAAAGAGTAGAGTTACAGAGCGGCCATGTGTGATTTATCTGCTTTCTGAGGAGTATTACGAAAGTATTGCATGCTTGAATGAAATGGGAGCGGCTTGGGTAATTGAAAGCAAAGGATTTATGCTTTTTGTCCCAGGATTTAATCTTAGGAGCCATGAGTTTAACAGTGGTCCTTTAGATCCAAGGAGCATTGGCTTCTTTCTGGATGATGAGGATAGAGTAACTGAGTTTATCGAGGCACTTAGGTCCGATTTTTCTATTATAGATAACCGAGTTCTGATAAACCAGTCTATCAGGAGGTACATTGATAAGATAGGACAGCTTAAATCTCTTTCACTGGCTGGGAATGCTCAGATCTCCACATCGTTAGATGCAGCTAGAAAGACCCTCGTCAAGAATGTGAGCCAAGAAATAGGGTCTGACTTTTCTGGGGCTCCTGAGAATACGGCCAACTTCCTTGTAGACTTGAAATCAGGCAAACTCAAGGATTCAGACGTGATGCTTATTTGGTACGTGTACGATCAAGGCCGTATCAAGTTGATGACAGGTTGGCAAGAGGAGCAGGAAGTAAATAATATTCGCACGTGGGAACAGGATAATGACTATTCTGCGACTTTGTCATTAGATTACAGTAATGCACTACGCAGGTAGGGAATGAGGGGGCTGACCAATATTTCGCAAGTGATAAGTTCAAATAATCCGAAAGAAGTTCAGTTGATTGCCCCGCTTGCTGATTTTATCGGATCACAATTCGATAAAATTGAATCATATGTAAAGGAAACAGCTATAAAGTTACAAATTGGCGGCAATAGGCTCTTTTGACGAAAACGCCCAACAACGCCATGCACCTGAGCCGCCTCAATATGATTCTTCTTGCATTCACAGCTCACGGCGGCCAGGTGATGGCGAGCGTTGGCTGGTCCGCGGACTGCCCCTTCAAAGACAAGTTTTTGAATGAATCAACAGTGAAGCCTATTCATCAGCAACCAGCAACAACAAGGCGGGTCATCCACTCGACCACAAGAGGATCTCTTGGAAGATTCTCCCGCAGCAAGTTCTTGGCAGCCTCGGCAATTGGCGGCATCACCGTCCTTTTGCCAGAATTCCTACGTGCTGTGAAAGCTGGATCCATGACGTTCACGATCCTGCATACCAATGACATGCACGCGAGTTTCATCGGCATGGGCCCGTCCGCGGATTACACCCCGTTCACGTTGAACGACGACACCACTCGTGGTGGTTATGCGCGGCTGGCGAGCCTGATCGCTCAGCGCACCGCTGCGCGCAAGAGTCAGGGGCCGGTGTTGGTGCTGGATGCAGGCGACTACAGCATGGGCACCGCGTTCAGTGCCGCCACGCGGGAGACAGGTGGTGAATTGCATCTGATGGGAAAGATGGGCTACGACGCCACCACCTTCGGCAATCATGAATTCGATCTCGGGCCAGCCGGCCTGGGCAGCTCCATCGGCGCCGCCGTCAAGGAGGGCCCCATCCCGGCAATCCTCGCCGCGAACACAAGCTTTTCGGGCAGCGATCCCAGCCTGGCTGACCTTCAGGCGCTGACCCGCAAGGGTGTGATCCGCCGCTACATGGTGATCGAGCGGGGCGGGCTTCGCTTCGGCATCTTTGGCGTCCTTGGGAAAGAAGCCATGATCTACACCAGTGGCGGGGCCACGGGCTTTGCCGATCCAACCACGGCGGCGAAAGAGGTGGTGAAGATCCTCCGCGAGGCCGAAAAGGTTGATGTCGTGATCGCGCTGAGCCATGGAGGCGTGGAGAAGGGCCCATATGGCCGCTACGGCACCGGAGAAGATGTGCAACTGGCTAAGGATGTACCGGGGATTGATGTTGTGATCAGCGGCCACAGCCACACGGAACTGAACGAAGCGATCATCGTGAACGGCCGCACGCCGGTGGTACAGACCGGGAAGGAGAGCAACAATCTCGGCGAACTGGTGATCGCGCTGGACGGCAGCAAGCTGACCGTCACTTCGTACCGACTCCTGCCGATCAATGACAGCATCCTCGGTGATCGGACCATCGGCAAGGAGATCGATCAACTGAAGAAGTCGGTCAGCGCAGCCGCCTTCGCTTCACGGGGCTACAGCATTGATCAGCCGCTGGCCATCGCCCCCCTTGATCTGCCCAATACCTTCACTGACATCACTGCCGGCACCCTGCTGGCGAATCTGGTCACCGACTCGTTCCGTGCTGCCACCAAGGCCGACATTGGCTTCACCGCCAACGGCATGATGCGCGCCGGGCTTCTGCGTGGAAAGACGGGTGTCGTCTCCGTCTATGACGTGTTCGCTGTGGCACCTCTTGGCTCTGGTGTGGTAGATCCGACCCCAGGCAGTTCTTTGGTGACCGGTTACTTCAATGGCCAGGATCTCAAGAACCTGCTGGAATTCCTGCTCATCGACAACGCAGCCCATCCGGGAGAGTATTTCCCAAGAGCCTCTGGCATGCGCTTCCGCTATGACCTCACGCGACCCAGGTTCGACGTAGTAACTGCAATCGAACTGGGCGACCTCGACAGCGGCTACAAGGCCATTGACATCAGCGGCAAGGATGGACGTCTCTACAGCCTGAGCTGCCCGCTGATGCTCGGACCGATCATCGTGGCCATCCCCAAGTACACAAAGGGAAAACTAGCGCTGGTGCCCAAGAAGAAGGATGGCACTCCCCTCACTTCCAAAGTTGATGCCCTTGAGCTACCTCGCCAGAATCCTGGGTACCTACTGCCGCCGCCTGGAACGACGGATGTGGAGAGTATTGCCAAGGGGGTAGGCAAAGATGCGGCTCATGAGATCAAGGAATGGCAAGCGATCATGGACCACCTACGTCGTCTGCCGGTCACGGTAAAGGGCGAGTTACCTGTGATTCCCACAGATGAGCGCGCTGCCGAGGTGCGGGCGATCAAGTTGAGCTAAATGACCCCGCCGTGGTGGAGGACAACGATGGGCGAGAAGCTCCGTGGGGACGCAGATGGCTGGTTCAAGAGATGCGGGTTCGTTGCCTCCATATGCCAAGTTCGCTGAGAGAGATGCAGTAGGTAGCCCAGCCAACAAGCCGCTGGAGTGGTCAGGCCACCATAGAGTTGTGAGAGCTCCATAAACTCCTGGCCTGCCACTCAGCGGCAGCGTTCGAAGAATCACGAGTTTTCCTGAGTGTAACTGTTCAGGGGGCGGGACGGCTCATTGCGAACATCAGCCCTGCTGAACCCTTGACGGTAGATCGATTCCCGGTTGCATCACAGGCAGAGACCGCCTGTGATGAGCGCACCTCCGGCCGGGATT
>Ga0247836_1000650_pt1 | contig 63626 bp, 49 predicted proteins | sample LaCruzMarch2015__4_FD_187116 | JGI IMG/M metagenome (GOLD analysis project Ga0247836, IMG submission 187116) | Freshwater microbial communities from meromictic Lake La Cruz, Castile-La Mancha, Spain - LaCruzMarch2015_14m | ecosystem: Environmental > Aquatic > Freshwater > Lake | place: Spain... | reverse complement strand
AGCCGTGCCGATGCCGCTCGCGACGTGTGCCGCGCCGGTTGTGTTGATGTCGGCGATGACGACCTGGGCCCCTTCCTGGGCAAAGGCTTCCGCAATGCCACGGCCAAAGCCGGAGGCAGCCCCGGTGACGATGGCGACTTTGCCAGACAGCCTCATGAGCGCGCCTGCCCCGGAGGCAGCAATCGTTCGGCCGCCTGCGCCCGGTAAGGGCTCGCCGGATAGGTGCCGAGAATTTTGAGTTCGTTGGAAAAGAACGACAGCTCTTCGAGCGCGAGGCGCACCGGCGTGTCGCTCATGTGGCCTTCGATGTCGGCAAAGAACATCGAGGCATTGAAGGTGCCTTCGGTCTGATAGCTCTCGATCTTAGTCATGTTGACGCCGTTGGTGGCAAAGCCGCCAAGTGCCTTGTAGAGAGCCGCCGGCACGTTGCGCACGCGGAAGATGAAAGTTGTGATGACGGGGCCGTCACCTTCGTCGGCATCATCCGGCTCGCGCGCCAAAACCACGAACCGCGTCGTGTTGTGTACTTCGTCTTCGACGTCGCTTTTGAGAATTTCGAGGCCGTAGATTTCGGCAGCCAGTGCCGAGGCGATGGCGGCAACGCTGGTGTCTGTGCCCTGTGAGACCATGCGTGCCGAACCTGCAGTGTCAGCTTCTGGCACCGGCTTGATGCCAAGTGTGCGCAGCGTGTTGCGGCACTGACCGAGGGCTTGGGTGTGGCTGAGAACGGTTTTGATGCCGGAGAGCTTCGCTCCCTTAAGTGCCATCAACTGATGGCGCACACGCAAGAAGTGCTCGGCGACAATGTAGAGGCCGGCGTTGGGTAGCAGGTGATGGATATCCGCGACCCGGCCAGCAACCGAATTCTCAATCGGGATCATGGCGAGCCCCGCGTCGCCAGACGATACGGCGGCGAGTGCATCTTCGAAGGTGGCGCAGGCCACGGCTTCCCAGCCGGGGAAAGCTTCCGTGCAGGCCAGATGAGAGTTTGCACCCGGCTCTCCCTGGTAGGCGATGCGTTTTGGTGAGGACATGATGATGTGGTCTGCGTGAATTAAGGAAGACAAACCGCACCCGGGCGGCGGGCATGCAGCGGGTGAGCGGGACTTGGAGGCGATAAGCCGAAGAAACCGCTCCAAAACAAATAGCTAGTTGGCGCGCGCCGGTTTGATGAGCCGCCGCGCTCGTTCGAGGTCGGCGGGAGTATCGACACCCAGAGGAACGGTGTCAACGATCGCAACATCGATCCGCATTCCGCTTTCCAGTGCGCGCAACTGTTCGAGCTTCTCGCGCAGCTCCAGCGGCGTCGGACGGATGGAGACGAAGCGCTCGAGGGCGGCGCGGCGGTAGGCGTAAATGCCGATGTGATGATACAGCGGGCCATCGCCAAACGGCGCTTCAGCGCGCGTAAAATACAGCGCCCGCAAGCGCCCGGGTTCGGCAAGCGGTGTCCCCACCACCTTGACCACATTGGGGTTTATGCGCTCGCCCGCATCTTTGATTTCTGCGGCGAGCGTGGCGATGTCCGGGCCTTTGCCGCCCGCTGTAAGCTTCAAAGGTGCAATGGCACTCAATACGAGGCGCGGTTCGAGTGTCGGAAGATCGCCTTGCAGGTTGACGACAATGTCGGCGTCGCCATCGGGGTCGATGTGGTTGACTGCCTCGTAGATGCGGTCCGAGCCCGATATGTGGTCAGCGCGCGTCATTACCGCTTCGCCCCCGGCCTTGCCGATAGCATCGCGGATCTCGTCGGCGTCGGTTGCAACCACCACACGGCCAGCCCCGGCAGCGCAGGCTTGCCTCCAGACGTGAACGATCATCGGCTCGCCATGGATGAGGGCCATGGGCTTGCCGGGCAGACGGGTTGCCTGCAAACGGGCGGGAATGAGAATGAGAGTTTTCGGCATGGCAATGTTCGGAGTTGGAGTGTGGGGGCAGTGTCACCTCGCTGGCACGGGTGACAATACGTCTCGCCTGCCAGTATTGCATCGCGACACCGGCCGAGTTGCAGTCTGTCGCAGCTTTCGCATAGAACCGCAATTAGAAGTGCGCCGTTATGGTCTGAGACTGAAGACGGGCAGATTATGCACGAGGGCTGCGTTCCGCACCTTCGTCAGACAGGATTTTGACCGATGGATAGCTTTGAGCTGACCAAAATTTCAGGCGCGGTGCTTTCGGCAATGTTGCTGATGTTTGCGCCGAAGACGCTGGCCGATTTGAAGGGCGAAGGCCACGGCGCGTCGCATGAAAAGCCGCTCGCCGGGTATGTGTTGCCCGTAGCGGCCGCCAAGCCGGAAGCTGGCGCAGCAGGCGCTCCGGCCGCCGCCGCATTCGATCCGGCGGCTGTGACAAAGCTTCTGGCCGCTGCCAAGCTAGAGAATGGCGAGGCGACTTTCAAGCGCTGCTCCGCATGCCATGCGGTCGATAAGTCCGCGAAAAGCGGCACGGGTCCGAACTTGTGGGGCCTCGTAGGCCGTAAGATGGGTAGCCGCGCCGACTTCGCGGGATATTCTGAAGCCATCAAGGCCAAGGGCGGCGAGTGGACCTACGCCGATCTGGCGGCTTTCCTGCACAACCCGAAGGGCTGGATGCCGGGCACCAAGATGGCCGTCGCCGTGACGGACGATGCGGAACTCGCCGATCTTCTGGCGTATCTGCGTACGCTCTCGGACGCGCCTGTCGCCTTGCCCTAACCGGTTGACATTCCGCACACATTGACGCCGTTCTCATCGGCCCCGCCAAACCATGGCGGGGCCGCTTTTGCATCTTGCCGATCTTTAATTCTGGAGTGCGGGCAGGCCGTGTTAGTCAGATGATGACGTGCAAATCACCGGGGCGCGCCGCCAGCGCTGCGCCCTACCGACAAGGGTACGACGCTCAATGATGATCCGCCGCCTCGCACCGAAATGCGCCCCTGCTGCTCTCCTTGTGTTGACCGGGCTTGCCACTTTTAGCCCCACCTTAGCGCAGGATGCGGGCACGCCAGAGGTAGCCGCTACGCAGGCTCAACAGGCGCCCATTCGCCGTCATGCGGTGTCTCTCATCGGCGAGCCGAAATTCAAAGCAGACTTCAAACATTTCGATTGGGTGAACCCCAATGCACCCAAGGGCGGTGTGCTGCAGATGTGGTCCGATGGCACGTTCGATAATTTGAACGGGTTCACGATCAAAGGGGTTGGTGCTGAAGGCCTCGGCCTCATTACCGATACCCTCATGCAAGACAGCCTAGACGAGCCCTCGACATCCTATGGATTGATTGCCGAGTGGGTTTCGTATCCCGACGATTTTTCAAGCGCCACTTTTGGGCTGCGCAAGGAAGCGAAGTTCCACGATGGCAAGCCGGTCACACCCGAAGACGTTGTGTTCAGCCTGGACGCCTTGAAGAAGGCCAATCCGTTTATCGCCAAATACTACAAGAATGTCGTCAAGGCCGAAAAGACCGGAGAACAAGAAGTCACTTTTATGTTCGACGTAAAAGGCAATCGGGAATTGCCCCAGATTGTGGGTCAACTATCGGTTCTGCCCAAGCATTATTGGGATGCCAAGGGCGCTAACGGTGAGCCTCGTGATTTGGAAAAGACGACGCTTGAGCCGCCCTTGGGGTCAGGCGCCTACAAGATTAAGTCGGTCGATACCGGCCGCACGATTGTCTACGAGCGCGTGAAAGACTATTGGGCGCAAGAGTTGCCTGCCGCGAAGGGCATGTCGAACCTTGATGAAATCCGGTACACGTATTTCCGCGATCGCACGCCCGCCTTCGAGGAATTCAAAAGCGGCAAGATTGATTTCTGGCGTGAGAATACATCGAGTGCATGGGCGAGCCAGTACAGCTTTGATGCCGTCAAAAATGGCTTTGTGAAAAAAGAAGCCGTGGCTCTCAGCAATACCGTTTCGCGGATGCAGGGCATGGTCATCAACTTGCGGCGTCCGAAGTTTCAGGACTCTCGCGTGCGCCAAGCGCTCAACCTCGCCTTCAATTTTGAAGACCTTAACAAGCAGGTGATGTTCGGCCTCTATACCCGGGTGGGCAGTTACTTTGACAATTCGGAATTGAAAGCATCGGGTCTGCCGCAGGGCCGCGAACTCGAAATTCTCAAAGGTTTTGAAAAGGACTTGCCGCCCGAGCTGTTCACGACCGAGTGGAAGAATCCCGTCAACGTCAAGCGCGATGATGTGCGTGCCCATCTGAACGATGCCTTGAAGCTTTTGAAGGACGCTGGCTGGGAGCTGCGCGAGGAAGAAGTCAACGATCCGTCATGCGGTACCGTTTGTAAGCTGATGCGTTCGGTAGGTTTGTCGTCTGCGAAAAAAGGCAAGGTGCTGCGCAATGCCAAGGGCGAGGCCTTCGAAATCGAGTTCCTGGTGCCAGGTGAAATGTTCAACCGGCATTTGTCATTTTACATCGGCAGCCTGGAACTCATCGGCATCAAGGGCACTATTCGTGTGGTGGATGAATCGCAATACGTGAAGCGCCGCAACGGCAAAGACTTTGACATGATGATCGAGGGCTATGGCCAGTCGCTGTCGCCGGGTAACGAGCAACGCGATTTTTGGGGCTCGGCGGCCGCTGACGTGGAGGGCAGCCGCAATCTCATGGGCATCAAGAGCCCGGTCATTGATGCGCTCATCGACAACATCGTATTCGCCAAAGACCGAGCCGAGCTCGTGGCGGCGACCAAGGCGCTCGACCGCACATTGCTGTGGGGCTTCTATCTCGTGCCCAATTGGCACAATCCATCCGAATGGATTGCCTATTGGGACCGCTTTGGCCGCCCGGAAAAACTTCCCTCGCAGACGTCCGGCTTCCCCACCATCTGGTGGTATGACGCAGCGAAGGATGCCGCGCTTCAACAAGCCAAGGCCAAGAAGTGAGCCCTGAAGCATGAAGAAGCGTGGGCTTTCACTCGTATCGCTGATGGGTTGTGGGTTGACGGTGGCGCTCGCCGCCACGTCTACGGCCCTCGCCGCACCTAAACACGGCCTGTCTCCCTTTGGCGAATTGAAGTACGCGGCGGACTTCAAGCATTTCGACTACGTCAACCCGGATGCGCCCAAGGGCGGGGCCGTCTCGCAGATTGGCCCATCTGGGCGCACCACGTTCGACAGTTTCAACGGCTACATCTTGAAGGGTAACCCGGCGCAGGGTCTCGAGCTGCTGTTCGACAGCCTTATGACCAGCGCACTCGACGAGCCCGATGCCGTCTATGGGCTTGTCGCTGAAACCGCTGACGTCGCCGATGATGGATTGTCCGTCACATTCGCCTTGCGCCGTGAGGCAAAGTTTGCCGACGGCACACCGGTCACCGCTGACGACTGCGTGTTCTCGTTCGATATCCTCAAGGAAAAAGGCGATCCGGAATATCGTCTCAGTATGCGAGACGTCGTCAAAGCAGAAGCCCTTGATGCCGCGACAGTGCGCTACACTTTTACAGGACCCCTCACCCGCGACTTGCCCTTGCTCGTCGCGCAACTGCCGGTGCTATCGAAGGCCTATTACGCGAAGCAGCCGTTCGAAGAGACGACGCTCGATGCTCCGCTCGGCTCGGGCCCTTACAAGATCAAGTCTCATAAGGCCGGCACGTTCGTCACCTACGAACGCCGCGCCGATTATTGGGGCGCCAACTTGCCCGTCAATCGCGGCCGCTTCAATTTCGACGAGGTGCGCTACGACTATTTCCGCGACCGGACGCTTGAACTTGAAAATCTGTTCTCGGGCACGATCGATTTCCGCGAGGAGTTTTCGTCGAAGGACTGGTCCAACGGATACAACAATCCGAATGTAGCCGCCGGCAAGGTGGTGCGAGAGACCGTTCCGGATGAGCGGCCCGCAGGTGCGCAGGGCTTTTTCATCAACACACGGCGCGCGAAGTTTGCCGATGTTCGCGTGCGCAAGGCGCTGGGGCTTGCGTTTGATTTCGAATGGAGCAACCGAAATTTGTTTTTCGGGCTCTATACGCGCACGCAAAGTTACTTCGACAATTCTGAAATGAAGGCTCAGGGCCTTCCTTCTGCGGCCGAACTTGCTTTGCTCGAACCTTATCGCGCCCAGTTGCCACCGAGTGTCTTTGGTGAACCGGAATTGCCGTCGGTGACCGATGGCTCAGGCAACAACCGCGACCTGTTGCGGCAAGCTGGAAAATTGCTGGCAGACGCCGGCTGGTCCTTGAAGCAGGAAATCAAGGACGATCCCGAGTGTGGAATGCTTTGTGGCCTGATGCGCTCGGTGGGGCTCGGCTCACAGCCGGTTCAGAACGTGCTGCGCAATGCGGCCGGCGAAAAGCTGACGGTCGAGTTTTTGATTGCCGAAGCTGCATTCGAGCGCATCATCGGACCCTACATCAAAAACCTCGAGCAGATCGGCGTCGATGCCTCGATCCGCCGCGTCGATCCGGCTCAGTACGAGCAGCGCCGCGAATCGTTCGATTTCGATTTCATCATCCAACGCTATGCCTTGCGCCTGACGCCGGGCGTCGAGTTGAAAAACTACTGGGGCTCGGAAGCTGCCAAAGTGAACGGCAGCCTTAACCTCGCAGGCATCTCCGATCCTGCCATCGATGCACTCGCTGAAAAAGTCATGAGCGCCAAGTCGCGTGAAGAGGTGGTTGTGGCGACACGTGCTGTTGATCGAGTGCTGCGGGCCGGGCACTATTGGGTGCCCAATTGGTACAAGGCCGCGCACAACATGGCGTTCTGGGATAAGTTTTCATGGCCCAGCGTCAAGCCGAAGTATGATCGCGGCGCACTGACGACATGGTGGTATGACGCCGCTAAGGCTGCCAAGCTGGCAGCGAAACCATAAAGGGAGCCGCTTCAAGACCATGGCAGCCTATCTCTTGAAACGGCTTCTTCTCGTGATCCCGACCATGATCGGCATCATGATGATCAGCTTCATCATCGTACAATTTGCGCCTGGTGGGCCGGTCGAGCAGATCATCGCCAAGCTGTCGGGCATGGACACGTCCGTGAACCCGGGCGGCAGCACGGGCGATGGCGTCTCTACTGGCTCGCAAACCCAAATGGGGCAAGGTGGTGCCGACGGCGGGGGCTCGAAATACCGGGGTGCGCAAGGGCTCGATCCTGAATTCATCAAGAGTCTGGAGAAGCAATTCGGCTTCGACAAGCCAGCGCACGAGCGCTTTTTCCTAATGATGAAGAACTATTTTATGTTTGATTTCGGCAAGAGCTACTTCCGCGACGTGCCGGTGATAGATCTCATCAAAGAGAAGCTGCCGGTGTCGATCTCACTCGGCATTTGGATCACACTGCTCACCTATCTGCTCTCGATCCCGCTTGGTATTCGCAAGGCGGTCCACGATGGTGAGCCCTTCGATGCCTGGACCAGCACCATCCTGGTGATCGGCTACGCGTTGCCCGGCTTCCTCGTCGCTGTGCTGTTGTTGATCGTGTTTGCCGGATCGTCGTTCTTCCAGTGGTTCCCAACACGTGGGCTCAGCTCCGACAACTGGGACCAGTTGTCTTTCTTCGGGAAGATGGGCGACTATATCTGGCACATCACGCTGCCGTTGATCGCCATGGCGATCGGCTCGTTCACGACGCTTGCCTTCCTCACCAAGAATTGCTTCCTCGATGAAATCCGCAAGCAGTACGTCACGACCGCGCGCGCTAAGGGCCTCAACGAGCGCGAAGTGCTATACGGGCATGTGTTCCGCAATGCCATGCTGCTGATTATCGCAGGTTTCCCCGCAGCCTTTATTGGCGCCTTCTTCTCCAATGCGCTTTTGATCGAGACCATTTTCTCGCTCGATGGGCTGGGGCTGTTGGGGTTTGAATCCGTCATTAAGCGCGACTATCCGGTGGTGTTTGCAACGCTCTATATCTTTGCCCTTATGGGGCTTGTGGTGAATATCATCTCTGACTTTACCTACACGCTGGTCGATCCGCGCATCGACTTCGAAAGCCGGGAGGTTTGAGTCATGGCAACTCCCGAAGCCGCAGACCTGATCCGCGAAGATGCCGCCGCTAAGCCAGGCTTCATTCAGCGCTGGCGCGACAGTTTGGAATTGTCGCCGCTCAACAAACGCCGGTGGGAGACATTCAAGACCAACCGCCGCGGTTATTGGAGCTTGTGGATTTTTCTGGTGCTGTTCTTTGTGACGCTCTTTGCCGAGCTGATCGCCAACGACCGGCCGCTGATTGCGAGCTACAAGGGCGAGATTCTGTTCCCGGTTCTTACCGACTATCCGGAAGAAAAGTTTGGCGGCTTTCTCGCAGTCACCGACTACAAAGATCCTGTGATCCTCAACGAAATCGAAGCCAACGGCTGGATGCTGTGGCCGCCGGTGCGCTTCTCGTATGACACCATCAATAAGGACTATCCAACGCGGCAGAACGCCGATGGCAAGTGCACAACTGAACGCGATGGCCGCGTGCTGCCATCGGGCCTCGGCTTTCCAGCCCCGCCGCAATGGGCATCCAGTGTGCCGCTGTGCGATGCGCCGCCCGAGCAAATCGCGCGGTTTACCTCGCTTGGCAATATGAACTGGCTGGGGCTCGATGATCAGGGCCGCGATGTGCTGGCGCGCGTCATTTATGGCTTTCGCATTTCCGTGTTGTTTGGGCTGATCCTCACCATACTGTCGAGCATTGTCGGCATCTTTGCCGGCGCGGTGCAGGGCTATTATGGCGGCTGGACAGACCTGTTGATGCAGCGGTTCCTCGAGATCTGGGGCAACATTCCAACGCTCTATGTTCTGATCATCATCGCGGCCGTGCTTGTGCCGGGCTTCTGGACGTTGTTGCTGGTGCTGCTTGCGTTCAACTGGACGGCACTCGTGGGCGTGGTGCGCGCCGAGTTTCTGCGCGGGCGCAATTTCGAATATGTACGCGCCGCGCGGGCGCTCGGGCTTTCTGACTTCACCATCATGCGCAAGCACCTGCTGCCCAACGCGACGGTCGCCACGCTGACATTCCTGCCGTTCCAGCTTTCGGGCTCGATTACGACGCTGACCTCACTCGACTTCCTCGGGGTGGGGCTGCCGCCTGGCTCGCCGTCGCTGGGGGAACTGCTCTTGCAAGGCAAGAAGTACCTTGAAGCACCGTGGCTCGGCATGTCCGGCTTCTTCGCCATCGCCATCACGCTCTCTCTGCTGATCTTCGTCTTCGAGGCGGTGCGCGATGCGCTCGACCCGCGCAAGACCTTCAAATAGGACCCGAGCGCGTGGCAAACCCTCTCGTTGACGTGAAAAATCTTTCGGTCGCCTTCAAGTCGGGCAAGACCTCAAGCCTTGCCGTCAAGGGTGTGTCGTTTGCCATCGGCAAGAGCGAGACGGTGGCGCTGGTGGGCGAGTCTGGTTCGGGCAAGACAGTCTCGGCGCTGTCGATCATGAAGCTGCTGTCCTATCCGGGGGCCTCGCATCCGACGGGCGAAATTCTTTTCGCGGGCAAGGATTTGCTGCAAGCCTCCGACGAGGAAATGCAGAAGATTCGCGGCGACAAGATCTCGATCATTTTCCAAGAGCCGATGACGTCGCTGAACCCGCTGCACACCATTGAAAAGCAGGTGGGTGAAATTTTGCGCATCCATCGCGGCATGGACGATGCCAGCGCCCGCCGCCGCGTGATCGAATTGCTGGGCAAAGTTGGCATCCCGAACCCAGAAGGCCGGTTAGGCTCCTACCCGCATCAACTTTCGGGCGGTCAGCGCCAGCGCGTGATGATCGCCTTGGCGCTGGCGAATGAACCTGACTTGCTCATTGCCGACGAGCCAACGACAGCGCTTGATGTCACCATTCAGGCGCAGATCCTCGAGCTACTCAAATCGCTGCAGCAGGAGATGGGCATGGCCATGCTGCTCATCACGCATGATCTCGGCATCGTGCGGCGCATGGCGAGCCGTGTGTATGTGATGCAGAACGGGCTTATTGTCGAAGACGGCGCGACCGAAAGCATTTTCACAAGCCCGCAGCATGCCTACACCAAGCATCTGCTTGCGGCCGAGCCAAAGGGCAAGCCGCCAGCCTACAATTCCTCGGCACCGGTGGTGGTTGAAACCGGCAACCTCAAAGTTTGGTTCCCCGTCAAGCGCGGCCTGCTGCAAAAAACGGTCGACCATGTGAAGGCCGTCGACGGTGTGAGCCTCAAATTGCGCAGCGGGCAGACGCTCGGCATCGTCGGCGAATCCGGGTCAGGGAAAACGACGCTCGGTTTGGCTCTTTTACGCCTGCTGTCGTCCGAAGGGCCGATTGTCTATATGGGCAATCGCATCGAAGGTTATACGTCCAAGCAGATGCGCCCATTGCGCAAGGAAATGCAGGTTGTCTTTCAAGACCCTTACGGGTCGCTGTCGCCGCGCCTGTCGGTGTTCGAAATCATCGAGGAAGGGCTGCTCATTCAAAAGCCCGAGATGGATTACGATGCCCGGCGGACGCGTGTTGCGCAGGCCTTGACGGAAGTCGGTCTCGACCCCGCATCGCTCGATCGCTATCCGCACGAGTTTTCGGGCGGTCAGCGCCAGCGCATCGCCATTGCCCGCGCCATGGTGCTGGAGCCGAAGTTTGTCATGCTCGATGAGCCAACCAGCGCCCTCGATATGAGCGTGCAGGCGCAGATTGTCGACCTGTTGCGCGAACTGCAGGAGCGCCGCAACCTCGCCTACCTGTTTATTTCGCACGACCTTCGCGTGGTTCGCGCGCTCTGCAACTATGTGATTGTGATGAAGAGCGGCAAGACCGTCGAAGAGGGGCCGGCGGAAGAAATTTTTACAGCGCCCAAGGAGAATTACACGCGCGCCTTGCTGGCGGCCGCTTTCGATCTCAAGGTTTCGCACAAGGCGCATGTCGGCAGCTGATCGCAGAAGAAGGAGACACCGATGCCGCGACTCATCCACTATCACGCCCCGCAGACGCGTTCGTCGTCGATCTTGTGGCTCCTGGAAGAACTCGGTGCCGAGCGGGAGACGCGCCTTCTGAACTTGAAGAAGGGTGAGAACAAAGAAGGCTGGTATCTCAAAATCAACCCTATGGGCAAAGTGCCGGCGATTACTCACGGAGGTGTGCCGGTCACCGAAGCACCGGCCATTGCCATGTATCTGGCCGATGCCTTGCCAGCAGCCAAACTTTCTCCTGATGTGATGGACACGGCGCGCGGCACATATCTGCGCTGGCTGGTGTTCAATGCGGCGTGCGTTGAGCCCGCAATGATCGACCGGGCCATGAAGCGCGAGGGCGGCAGCTCCGCGATGCTGCCCTATGGGGATACCGATACGACAATCGACGCGCTCGCAAGCGCCTTGGCGAAAGGTCCCTACATCTTGGGAGAAACCTTTTCAGCTGCCGATATCATCATCGGATCGACGGCGCGCTGGATGCTGATGTTCAAGCTCTTGCCCGAGCGGCCGGAATTCACCGGCTACGTAGCGCGCCTACTCGAACGGCCAGCACTCAAACGCGCCATGGCCATGGACGAGCAATACGCTGCCCAATTTTTGGCCAGCTAAAGTTCGTCGCCGGACCCACCTGTCCATCTCACTTTGTCTTGATTTTGCAGACAATTGGCGGCAGTTAGGAGACTTGAATTTTTCTCCGATGCGCAGGCTTCCATGCTGTCTGATGACGTTTTCCGCTCGCGTTTGCTGGCGACTATCGAGAGCCTGCGCTACTTCGTGCCCTCGATCGCCGATGTTGCGCGCTGCGAAGAGCAGTCCGATACCGGCTTCTGGAAGCTGACGATGTCACCGCAGACGGCGGGCGCGTGTCCTGTCGAGCTGATCCTGCACAGTTCGCAGCGATATGACATCATGGTTGGCAATGAGGTCTATGAAGACCGTGAAATCGTGTCGCTTGAACACTTTGTGCCTCTGCTGGAAGCGATATCAGAGGGGCACGTGAAAGAAAGAACCTACTACAGCATCGCTACGGGAGCGCTGGTGTCGCGCACCACTTTTGTTCGCTATCAATTTGGCGTTTGGCAGGATGGGTCTTTTCTCAGTGACGTTCCTGTGGATGACAATGCCCTTAGCTGGGAAGACCGGCACTTTCTGCCGTACAGGCGCGGCAAAATCTAAGTTCCCGCTTTCGACATCCGTTTGATGGCCGCGATCTCCGAACCCGATTTGCTGATGCGGCTGACGGCTTCCGGCAAAGTCTCCACAACCACCGCCATGTGATGCGCGTTGGCGTGAAGGAACATGATGCCGTCGGTCATAATGCCGACGTGCCCCTTCCAAAAAATGAGATCGCCGCGCTGTAAGCCTTCGAGATCTTCCGGAACAAGCACTGTTTCCCCCAGCTCGGCTTGCTGCATGTCGCTGTCGCGCGGTGCGGCAATGCCGGCGGCCTCAAGAGACACTTGCACGAGGCCCGAACAGTCGAGCCCGATGCGCGTGCGGCCGCCCCACAGATAAGGCGTGCCGATCAATTGTTCTGCGATCTCGACGAAATCACGGGCATAGCGGTCGCGGGCTGCAAGATGCCGGGTGACGGCAAAGCCGCCGGTCGCAAGGCGGCAGAATTTTTCCCCTGTCTCTGCGATAGCGATTTGCGCATTGAGGCTCAAATGCATGAGAGGCGGCGCTTTCATGTCAGGCACCGGATAGACGAACGTACCCGAAGCCTGCACCCGGTGTGTCGGTGTGCTGAGATCGGCTGTCAGCGCATCTGCCGGAATATAGCCGACGTAGCCGTCGCGCAGCGCCTGCACCCAAGCCCATCCATCCTCGACATCGAAAAGTGTGACCGTTTCGCCAAACAGCAGCTCGGTATCGAGGCTGGCTTTGAAATCCGGCTGCCGCCGCATTGGAATGGCTGGCCGCATAATTTGGCGCACGACACCGGGCGCAAAGTGCGCGGCCTCCACCTTTCCCTGGAGACGCGTGTCGGCGAGGTCTTCGCGATAGGCGTTGCGGCGCGGATCTGGTGGAGGCGCGGCGATGGGTCTGGCTTTGTTCAGGCCGCTGGTCACGCTTTGAGGCACTCCTCTTTCAAGACTTCGAACACGGCGCGTGCGGTTTGCGGGTCGCCTCCCTTGGGGCCTAGCGGCCGCGCTGCCGTGCGCCAGCCATAAAGGTCAAAGTGGGCAAATGTTTTGGCGTTCTTGACGAAGCGGCGCAAAAACAGCGCTGCTGTGATGGCACCCGCGAAGGGGGCTTCCCAGACGTTGTTCATGTCTGCCACGTCGCTGTCGAGGTGGCGCTCATAGCCGGGCCAGAACGGCAACCGCCAGACGGGATCGCCGATGCCAAGGCCGGTTTCGACAACGGCATCCGCGAAAGTCTTGTCATCGGTGAAGAGCGCAGGCAAGTCCGGACCGAGGGCAACGCGTGCAGCGCCAGTCAATGTTGCAAACGTCATGAGCAGGTCAGGTTTGTCGCTATCGGCGAGCGCCAGGGCGTCGGCGAGAACCAAGCGGCCTTCCGCATCGGTATTGCCGATTTCAACTGTCTTACCAGCCCGGCTGTTGAGCACGTCTCCCGGCCGGAAGGCGTCGCCCGATATGCTATTTTCGGCGGTAGCGATCAGCACCCTCAGGCGCACATCGAGGCCCTGCCCCATGATCATGTGCGCGAGCGCCAGCACGGTGGCAGCGCCGCCCATGTCCTTCTTCATAATGAGCATCGCCGACGACGGCTTGATGTCGAGGCCGCCGGTGTCGAACGTGATGCCCTTGCCAACCAGCGTTACGGTGCGTGCCGATTTGCTGCCGCCCTTTTTCTGCCAGTTGAGATCGATGAGGCGCGGCGGGCGCGGGCTGGCGCGGCCAACGGCGTGGATCATGGGGAAGTTCTGGCGCAGCAGGTCATCGCCCGCGATGACAGAGATCTCAGCCCCATGCCGGGTGGCCAGCGCACGGGCCGCGTCTTCTATATCTTGCGGGCCAAGGTCAGAGGCCGGGGTGTTGATGAGATCGCGGCCAAGCCAGATCGCTTCGATGGTGTTGAGTAGGGCAGCGCGGTCGACGCCTGCAGGGATTGCGAGCCGCGGCGGGGCATCGCCGCCAGACGTTTTGTAGCGCTGGAAGCGGTAGGCACCGAGGCCCCAGGCGAGGGCTGCCAAGTCTGGCCGATGACAGGGGCTCGATATCTCGTAGGAAAGGGGCGGCAGGCTTTGGGCTAGTTGTCCCATCAGCAACTCAGACGGCCCGCACGGATCGCCCGCCGTGCCGTTGCCGAGCCCGAGAGCCGCGCCAGCAAGCCGGCCTTCGCGGCCGGGCACGAGAGCCTGCTTGCGAGCGGCACCCGAAAAGCGCACGGCCGACAGCCATTGCTGTTCTTCGCTGGCAAGACCTTTGATGGCCGAAAGCTCTGTAGACTCTGACACAAGCCAAATCCGGGCGTTGGGTTCCGTGTCTGCCGGACCGGCGAACACGTGGCCGGGCGTGATCTTTGTGGCCGCGAGGGATGCGTTTTTGCCGGAGGAGGGCGTCGATTTTTTCATGACTTGGCTTCGTGTGACGTGAGGGCTTATTGCCGTATGACATTGCGATCCGGCATTAATAGCAGGGATTCGGGTTCTACAACCCGCGAGACTGCGGAAACATCGTAAGGGGTCACTATGGAGCGGCAAGGTCTAGACCCGGCATATCGGTTGGTGATCGGCAATAAGGCCTGGTCGAGTTGGAGTTTGCGGCCCTGGCTGGTGCTGAAAAGGCACGGTCTGCCGTTCGAGGAAGTGCGGGTAGGCTTGCGTCAGCCGCAGTCCAAATCAGCGCTGTTGGCGCATTCAGCGGCTGGCAAAGTACCGGCGCTCTATGCCGGAGATTTGCTCATTTGGGACAGTCTGGCGATTATCGAAACGCTCGCCGACCGTCACCCAGACTTGAATATCTGGCCGCGCGAAGCCGAGGCCCGTGCGATCGCCCGTTCGGTCTCGGCTGAAATGCATGCTGGTTTCCAAGCATTGCGTGAGCAATGCCCGATGGATATCCTTGCGGTCAAGCCTCTCGATGCCATCAACGAGACGACAGAGCTCAATGTCCGCCGGGTGATCGCGAGCTGGCAGGATTGCCGCCGCAGGTTTGGCGCCGGCGGGCCATTCCTCTTCTCGCAATTCTCCGCCGCCGATGCGATGTACGCGCCGGTCGCCTCGCGCTTTAAAACCTATCTGCCCGATCTCGAACGCTACGGCGACGATGGCACCGCCAAAGCCTACATAGAGACCATTTTTGCCATGCCGGAAATGGCGGTCTGGATGACTGGTGCCGCTGAGGAATTAGCGCCCAGCTCTCACGTTGCCCCGACCGGTTAAGGCTTTATTGATGGCTGTCCCAGAAACTGACCCCAATGCGCGTGCGATTCGCGTCAGTGGCAGGCAAGTGGGAGAGCGGTATGTCGGTGAGCATCGGACAAAGGGCAACAGGGACCGGGAGGTCGCCGGCAAAAGCCGCGTTGGCCATCATGGTGAGCCTGTCTATGGGTGCTTGCTCCAGCCTTGGCACTGACGGTCCCGACCTTCTGGCCAGCACGCCTTCGCCATCGCCAGCTGCTGGTGCCGCCGATACGGCGAGTGCACAGAACGATCTTCCCAAGGCAACCGAATATTGGGGCAAGCAGTATGCCCAGAAGCCGCAGGATCTCGATGCGGCTTTGAATTTCGCAAAGAACCTCAAAGCTATGGGGCAGAAGTCGCAGGCACTGGCTGTTCTGCAGCAGGCCTCGATTTATCACGGCGCCAACAAGAAGCTCGCCTCTGAATATGGGCGCCTGGCTCTTGAACTCGATCAAGTGACGGTTGCGCAGCAGATGCTGGCGATGGCCGATGACCCCGTTTCACCAGACTGGCGCGTGATTTCTGCGCGCGGAACGGTTTTCGCCAAGCAGGGCAAGTACCAGGACGCCATTCCGTTCTACGAGCGCGCGTTGACCCTCGCTCCCGGCAACCCCTCGATCATGAACAATCTTGCCCTTGCGCAAACGATGAACGGAGATGCGGCTAAGGCCGAGGATATGTTGCGCCAGGCCGCAACGGCCAATCCGAACAACGCCAAGGTCAACCAGAAATTGGCGCTCGTGCTCGGACTGCAAGGCAAATACGATGAGGCAACGAAGGTCGCCTCGGTTGCTCTGCCTGCCGAAAAGGCCGCCTCCAATACCGCTCTCATGCGCCAGATGGTCAAGCTCGAGCCGAAAGTATTGCCGCAGGGCGTTATCGCCAAGCCGTCCGTTCTCATGGCTGCTAGCCCGGCGCCTGCCGCTGTAGCTGGCCTCAAGCCAGCCGTGACAGATCAGCCGTCTGCTGCGGCATGGACCCCCAAAGTTGCAGCCGTGACACCCGCGCAGGCAGCGCCCGCGCCACTTGCAGCAGCGCCAGCGGCGCAGCTGAGCGGCACCGAACTGCGGCCGACGTCGAGATAACGCACGCCGCTCCTTGACGTCATCACTCAGACCTCCAGCGCCGCGAGCCATGACCGGCTTCGCGGCGTTGTCGTGTCTCGTCTGTGCGGTGAAAGTACCCAATCCTGCGGGACGCAGGTCTCGCCAGCGGCAGTCGGGCGCAGTTCTCTTAAAAGCATCGGAGACTCGCATGCCCTTGCTTCACCGGGGGCTGGAGAGGTGACAGAATCCGGCCCCGCGCGTGGTTAGGGGTCTGAGTTACCCCTTTGTCAGCACAAGAGTCATGCCGACGAGCGAACTGTCGTTGAAGTGTACTTCGACAAGCTGCTTGGCCTCGCGCGCGATGATCTCCATCGTCGCGTTGAGGCCGTCGCCCATTACCCGGATGCGGAAGCCCTGCGCCGTGATCTCGCCCGAGAGCTCACCCGACTTGTTGTAAATCAGTTCGCTCCAAGTGCCCGTCAGTTTGCCATCGGCGTGTGCAAGTGCGCTCTTGATCTCGACTTTCGCGCCGGCCGAAGCGCACCGGATATTCTGATCGAGTTTGCTGCCATCGTCGCTGGCGAAGTAGGTGGCGCGGCAGGTGATGTTTTCGGCTTGACCTTCTGTAAAGCCAAGGCGCCCTTGCCCGGTCCAGCGGCCTGTCAAATTGTCGAACGGCCCGCCGGCGACGGCTGCGCCCGGATTGAGATTTGCCGCCAAGAGTGCGGCTGCCAAAAGGCCAATGCTTCGTCCGGACCGTCGTTTCAAGCACTGCATCAGATCCCCCATCCGGTTCGCTTGCGCGCAGAGGGATACCGCTTAACAAATCTCAAGAGGATAAGGGGTGCAGGGATGCATCGCATCCCCGCGAAGATGCGGGCTTTGACGTGCCGCGGTCAGCTGTAGCCCCAGAAGCGAATCGCCGCCGGACCCAAGATGACCATGAACAGAACGGGCAAGAAGAATACGATCATCGGAACCGTCAGCTTTGGCGGCAGGGCTGCGGCCTTCTTTTCGGCCTCCGACATACGGATTTCACGGTTTTCCTTGGCCATCACGCGCAGAGCAGAGCTGACGGGTGTACCATAGCGCTCGGCCTGGATAAGCGCCGTGACAACAGCCTTGACGCTCGGCAATCCTGTCCGCTTTCCGAAGTTTTCAAACGCCATGCGGCGTTCCGGCAGGTAGGAAAGCTCGGCCGTAGTGAGTGCCATTTCCTCGCCCATTTCAATTGACTGCGATGTGATTTCCTTGGCCACTTTTCCGAAGGCCGCTTCGACCGACATTCCCGACTGCACGCAAATGAGCAACATGTCGAGGCTGTCTGGGAAGGCCTGCTTGACGGCGAGCTGCCGCTTGGTGACCAGGTTCTGCACAAAGACGTTCGGAACGTAGTAACCGAGAAAGCCGCAGCCGAGTGCCATCAGAAGTTTGATGGCCGGGGGATGCGTCATTTCGGAGATCGCAAAGAAGTAAACGAGCCCCATGATGAAGGCGATGGGCGGCACGGCGACCCGGCAGAACATGTAAGTAACCAGCGGCGCCTGGCCACTGAGACCCGCCATCTTGAGCTTGGCGCGCAGCTCTTCGCTGTCGAACTGCTTCTTCAGATCGAGCTGGTCGACAACCCGCTGCATGTATCCCTTCGGGGCTTGACGCAAGCGGGCCGCTCCGCCGCTGGCCACGCGGTCCTTGGCCAGTTCCGAAAGGCGGAGGGCGCGCATCTTGTCGCGCTCGACCGCCATCACTTTCATGCGCTGGTTGACGCGATCGCGCTGAAGCATCGGCAAGGCCAGCGACAGCACGGTCGCAAAAGCTGCAACGGCCGCGAGCACGGTTGCCAGAAATTGCGGGCTGGCCAGCATGTCAACTATGTCTTGCATCGCTCTCTCGCCTCGGTCGTGGCCGGCAGCATATGCTGTTGGCTGCCGCCGTCAAAAAATCAGAACTTAAAGTTGATCATCTTGCGCATCACCAAGACACCGCACATCATCCACGACAGCCCAACAACGATGAAGATGTTGCCTGTTTGGGTGTTAAAGAGCGGCATGATGTAGCTTGGCGAAGTAATCCAAATCATCATCGTCACGCCGGGCGGCAAAGACGCGAGAACCATGGCCGATGCCTGGGCTTCACCGGCCAGCGCTTTGACCTTCATGGCCATGCGGAAACGGTCGCGGATCACGCTTGAAAGGTTGCCAAGCGCTTCGGACAAGTTGCCACCGGCTTGCTGCTGAATGGCGACGACGATGGTGAGGAATTTTACTTCCGGCAGAGGAACGCGCTGTACGAGACGTTCAAGCGCCTCGCTGAGTGAAACGCCCACGCGCTGCTGTTCGACCACTTCGCGGAATTCGCTGGCCAGGGGCTCGGGGCTTTCCCGGGCGATGATCTGCAAGCATTCATTCAGCGGCAAGCCTGACTTGACGCCGCGCACGATCACGTCGATGGCGTTGGCGAGTTCGTGAATGAACTTCTTCTGCCGCTTCACGATCATCTTGTTGAGGATGAAGCGTGGCAGTCCGAAAGTGCCGATGAACATTGCCGCAATGAGCGCCATGGGCAAGTTTTGCGCTGTAGACATGGAGGCATAGACGGCCCCGCAGCAAACGAGACCGCTTATGGCGCTGGCAATCCAAAAATTCTTTGGCTCGGGATCAAGTCCGGCACGTTGCAAGCGTGTTCGCAGCGTGATGCGCTCCTTGGCCTTCTGACGGGCATCGATATCGCACAGAGAATCGGCGACCTGCTTTTTGCGGCTGGCGGCAACATCCGCGGCCGACCGGGTGCTGGTCTTTTTAGTCCGCGAGTCGGTAACGCTGGCTATGCGCTTTTCTGCCTGGCGGTCGCCCGACAGAAACGGATATGCAACAGCAAAGATGATGGCGGCGATAGCGCCACCAGCCAGCAGGGAAATCATCAGAGTGTTGAGATCGCCATCAACCATTTGATTCACCGAGAGGGTTGCCGTTGGAATCGAGAACTTCCGAGCCAGCCAGAGCTTCGGCGAGACGGCCCGTCTCCTTGTAGTATTCTGCCCGGTCCCAGAAGCGGGGACGGGCAATGCCCGTCGAACGATGGCGGCCGATCAGCTTGCCATTGGCGTCTTCACCGGTGATTTCGTAGACGATCAAGTTCTGCAAGGTGACGGTTTCGTCTTCCATGCCGAGCACTTCGGTGATGTGCGTGATCTTACGCGAACCATCGCGCAGACGGGACGCCTGCACGATGATGTCGATCGAGCCCGTGATCATTTCGCGAATGGTTTTGACCGGTAGCGAGTAGCCGCCCATCATGATCATGGATTCGAGACGGCTGATGGCTTCACGCGGTGAGTTCGAGTGGAGCGTTCCCATCGAGCCATCGTGGCCGGTGTTCATGGCCTGCAGCAAGTCGAATGCTTCAGGTCCGCGGACTTCGCCGACGATGATGCGTTCAGGCCGCATACGCAGGCAGTTCTTGACGAGATCGCGCATGGTGATCTCGCCTTCGCCTTCGAGGTTGGGCGGGCGCGTTTCGAGACGCACGACATGCGGCTGCTGGAGCTGGAGTTCTGCCGAGTCTTCGCAGGTGATGATGCGCTCATCGGCATCGACGCAACCCGTCAAGCAGTTGAGAAGCGTGGTCTTACCCGAACCCGTGCCTCCCGAGATGAGGATGTTGCAGCGGACGCGGCCGATGACTTCGAGCACGGTCTTGCCGTGCTGCGAGATCGAGCCGAATTTGACGAGATTGTCGAGCTTGAGGCGGTCCTTTTTGAACTTTCGAATGGTCAGTGCCGCGCCGTCGATGGCAAGCGGAGGCGCAATGACGTTGACACGCGAGCCGTCAGGAAGGCGCGCGTCGCAAATCGGGCTGGATTCGTCGACGCGGCGGCCGACCTGGCTGACGATGCGCTGGCAGATGTTCATCAACTGCTGATTGTCCGCAAAGCGGACGTTCGTCTTCTGAACCTTGCCGTTGACTTCGATGAACGTCGTGCCGGCGCCATTGACCATGATGTCGGCGATGTCATCGCGCGCCAGCAGGGGCTCAAGCGGTCCGTAGCCGAGAACGTCGTTACAGATATCTTCGAGCAGTTCTTCCTGCTCGGCGATCGACATGACGACGTTTTTGACTTGAATGATTTCGCTGACGATATCGCGAATTTCTTCGCGCGCAGCAGCGGCATCCAGCTTGGCGAGCTGCGTCAAGTCGATGGTGTCGATCAACGCGTTAAAGACCGTGGTCTTAACGTCGTAGTATTCTTCAGAGTGGCGCCGCTTGGGCGCTTCTGGCTCCGCCGGGCGCACGGGCGCTGCAGCTACGGCTGGTGCGGTTTTCGAATCTGCTTGCGCAGGCGCAGGAGCCGAAGCGGCGGTAGGGCTCGCAGGCTGCTGGGGCAGCCGGCGCGGTGTTGCAGCATCTCCGGAACGCTTGCCGAACATGAATCACGTCTCCTCAGCGTTTGAACTTAAATTTCTCGAGCAGCGGGGCAAGGCCCGAAGATTTCTTCTCGATTTTAATTTCCTTGCGGCGCGCAAGTGTCATCGCGATCTCACGGAACGACTGCACCGATTTGGCATTCGGATTGAGTTCTTGAATCATTTGGCCGTTGTTCGACGCATTGCTGAAGGTCTCGCAATCGAAGTCGATAACGGCGAGCGCCTTCAAACCGATGTTCTGCTCGAATTCTTTGATCGAGATTTCCGGCCGCTTCGGCATATTGGCTGTGTTGATGATCAGATGCGGGGGTGAGTCATTCTTGCGCGCCTGCTTCAGAAGATCGACGACGTTCTTTGCGTTGCGCAGGTTGGCGAGATCGGGCGCGGCCGTCAGAACCACTTCATCGGCCTGCAGCAAGATGCGCTTGACCCATGAAGACCAAGTGTGCGGCAGGTCGATCGTGACGTACGGCACGTTCTGCCGGACCACATCGATAACCATGTCGCAGGCGTCGGCCGAAATGTCGTAATCGCGATCGAGCACTACGGGTGCAGCGAAGATCGACAAGTGCTCGGAGCATTTGGTCAACAGACGGTCGAGCAGCACTTCGTCGAGACGCTCGGGGCTGGCCAATGCTTCGGCGATGCCTTGGATCGGGTCTTGGTTGAAATCAAGGCCCGTGGTTCCAAAGGCGAGATCGAGGTCGGAGATGATGACATTCGACTTCAGCGCTTCCGAGAGTATCCACGAAGCGTTGTGGCAGATGGTCGATGAGCCGACGCCGCCTTTTGCGCCGATGAAGGCGTAGACGTGGCCAACGGGGTCATTGGTCGGGTCGTTGTACAAATTGGAGATGCTCTCCATGATCTGCACAGGTGTCAGCGGCGCGACGATGTACTCGCTGACGCCGCGCTTCAGCAGTTCGCGGTAAAGCAGAACGTCGTTGAGGTGGCCGATGATGACAACCTTGGTGCCGGGGTCGCAAGTCTCGGCCAGCTTGTCGAGTTCGCCGATCATCTGCGCACGAGGCAGGCTGCTTTCGACGATGATCAAGTTCGGCGTCGGGCTCTCTTGATAGTGTGCCACAGCCGCAATCGCCCCGCCCATATGGACGCTGACGTGGGCCTTGCTGAGGCGTCTGTCTTCGGCGGCTGCCTGAATGGCACTCGCCGTCACGTTGCCTTCGCAAAACGCCTGAATAGAGATTCGCGGGATGGGGCGCGCGAGGACGGCATCGTCAGACGCTGCCTGTTCGCTGCCATAGTCTGCGAACTGGTCTGCGGCTGAAGCCAAAGAAGCATTTCTGGTCATGAAACGTAGACCTCACTTTGAATCTTGTGTCGAAATTTTTTCGTCTTCGGTCTTTTTGGTTGTCGAGCTTTCGCCGATCGCGTACTTGCCCCAAATCGTGTCGCGCCGTTCAGACGAGCGGTCTCCAAAGGTGCGCGGCCCAAGCAAGTCCGCCGGGTTGGCAACCATGGCGGCGAGGTTCTTCTGGGTGGCGCAGCCCATGTTCGGATGCGGCAGGTTGTTCGGGTTGTAGGCCAGGTTCTCCGGCCACTGGCCGCACTGCGGACCTTCCGCGATGTAGCGCAGATACGAGATCTTGATCGGTGGCTCGCTGCTGCCACCTTCCTGAGCATAGGCCTCAACGACCATCGAAGATTCCGGGAAGCCGCGATCACTCAAGAGATTGCGGATTTCACCCACAGCATGCATAGCCGCAACTTCGTTGCCGGACCCGCTGGGAGCGGCAATGATGAGGCGGCTATTGCCGGCATCGCTGGCCCGCGAACGGTCGGCGAAGTTGAGGAGTTCCGCGCGCTGCTGCGGGGCAAGGCCGGACGAGTTTCTTGGTACCCGCAACGTCATTGTTTGCGGCTGCTGCGAAACGATAATCGGATGCCGCTGGGCAGGATCGACCAGTGCCCAGCCAGCAACCTGACCGCGGTTGTCGTCGTGCTTGCAAGCGGGCAAAGCGAGTGTCAATGCGCAGGCGATCATCAAGCTCCGGGCGGCCGGCCTTGCGGCCAACTGAGCGTCACGGAGGGGTTTCAGGTGCGAAGTCATGGCCAGTTTCCCTTGTGTCTCAGTTATTCAACGATGAAGCCGTAGTCGCCCTTCAAGTCGCCCACCGGAGCGGCCGAGCCGCCGCCGTAGATGCGATTGAGGTGACCCATGAAGTTTGCTTTCATGTCGGTGGCTTCGCCCAAGCCATCGAGCGGGCGGGCCAAATCTTGACGGGCAACCGGCTTGACCAGCAGGGGCGTTACCATCACCACCAACTCGGTTTCCCGCTTGATGAAGTCGCGTGAGCGGAACAGCGTGCCGAGGATTGGCAGATCTTTCACACCGGGCAGCCCGTCGATGTTCTGGCGCACGTCGTCAGAGATCAAGCCGGCAAGGGCCATTGTGCCGCCCGAGGGCAGTTCGACCGTCGACTTGGCCTGGCGCTTCTTGATGGCCGGGATCGTAAGCAGTGTTGTTCTCACGGCGCCTTCGGCTGTCAGTTCGGAAACTTCCGTTTCGATCTTCAAGCTGATGCGGCCTTCCGACAGAACCGTCGGTGTGAACGAGACGCCGATACCGAATTCCTTGAACTCGACCGAGATTTCACCGTTCGTTGCCGAAACCGGCACGGGGAATTCACCACCGGCGAGGAACTTTGCCGCTTCGCCCGAGATGGCCGTCAGGTTGGGTTCGGCAAGCGTCTTGACAAGGCCATCGCGTTCAAGAGCGCGCAGGGCCTGAGAAATCTGGTTGCCACCCGAGCCCCAGCCGCCGCTTAAACCGCTGTTGCCGTACGCAGAGTCTTGCGGGCCTTGGTTATAGTTACACAGCACACCGGATGTTGCGCAGGTCACGGCCGCGCCAGCTGCAAGACCTGCAGTGCCAAGGCCGGGAATGGGAAGCGTGCCCAAGCCTGCGACCGAGGTCAGAGGCAAAGCATTTTCGGTCAAAAGGCTCGTCGAGAAGTTACCGGCGTTGATCGATGCGCCGAGATTGATGCCGAATTGCTTCAAGAGAGAGCGCTGAACTTCGGCGACGACCACGCGCAGGTTCACCTGCTCTTCGCCTTCGACAGCGAGCATGTTGATGACTTTGATCGGTTCGCGCTTGTCGTCATCGGCCTTCGGCACGATAAAGCGTGAGGCGATATCGGAAGCGCGTGTGGCGTCGATGGGGTTGCGTACAGAGCCAGTCAGAATGACGGTCTCGTTGAGAATTTCTGATTTGACGTTGGCGCCAGGAATGAGGCGGTTGATCAACGCGTCGAGCGTTCCGGTGTCTTCATCGATCACGACTTCGAGCGTCAGGATCTGATCGCCGTTGGCATCGAAGAAGAAGGCGTTCGACTGGCCGTTCTTCTTGCCGATGAGGTGGACGCGGTTGTTCGACTGAACGATCGCATCCATGATTTCAGGTGCTGACACCATGACGTCGCGGAGTTCGCGGGGGAACTCGACGACCATGGCCTTGTTCTTGCCCAGCCAGACGCGCTTGACCAGCGGCAGTTCGTTGTCCTTGACGCGCAGCAACGATTGATGCTGGCCTTCCACCACTTCGCCCACCGGCTTGCCGGAAGCGGCAGTCGCTTCATTCACCTGCATCGCCGCAGTGAAGAGCACGAGTGCGGCTGCCACTGCGCCGCTAACCAGGGTCAAGCCCCGAGGCGTACTGATAATCTTTTGCATTGGTCTAAAGCCTTCCGGGGCAGCTACTTGTTTGCGCTGTCAGTTCACGCCATACGCACGCGATTTGACGCCGTAACGCATTACTCGGACGGCATTGCTGGACTTGGTCTTGTTGAAATCGAGATCGGCCGAGGGAGTCATATCGGCCTGAAGGTCGGCAATCGAACGCAGCGACAAACTGATCTCACCCATCGAGTTGGCAAGTGCCAGCATCTCGGCCTGCTTGGCCGTCAGTTCGACGGTGGCGGTGGCGGCGTTCGATTCGGCCGACTTCTTCCCTTCCTTGGTTTCAATCTGCTGCCCGATGGCGAGAACCCGCACGTTCGAGAACAGCATGTCGCTGACGTATTCTTCCGTGCCGGAGCGGCTGCGCATGCGGCGGATAAGAATGACGTCGACGCGGTCGTTGGGCATGATCAAACGGCCAACGGCGGTTTCTTCTTTGATCTTGGTCGAGATGGCGCGCATGCCGGCGGGCAGGATGGCTGCAAGGATGCCGCCCTGGCCGGCCTTGATAAGTTTGCCAGTGGTGACGGGTTCGCCAGCCATGATCGGCGCGCGGGCGATGGAGCCGGAGAACTGCGACATGGCGTTGGGATTTGATTTCTTGGTGACAAAGCCCGGGCCGACAGCCGAGTCGGCTGGCCACGACTGCCAGCGGAACAGGTTGTCGGTCGCGACTTGGCCAAGGCCGATATCGACTCGCGCAATGAGCACTTCGGTCGAGTTGATCGTGGTTTCGACGATCTTGGTTTGCACGGGCTTGTTGACCATGCGCTGAACCAGAACGACGGCTGCGAGGCCCGCGATCGCTGCGACTGAAATTCCGATAATCTGAGCCCGTTTCATGAGCGGCGCGTCCTTACTCCGGCCTAATGAGGCCTGTGGCAGATTTGGTCTGCTCCGATCATTGCGGGATAAACATCAACGCCGGGTTAACGGGCGCGTTAAATTGAGAAGCAAGGCGGTTTCAGGGGCTCGGCCGTTGCAATTTTGGCAGGCGCTTCCGGCTCGATGCTGAGACAACGAACGGTCTGATGCCGGATCATGTGGAAAATGACTGCAGGTGCGCCCAGTGATTCGCCGCACATTGAAGGCCGGGCGTTTGACCAGAACGGGCCGCTGCATGCGAAAGATGCGGCAACAAGCCCGAATGGATCAGCAAGACATCGAGCTTCGGGTTGGTGCCGGTTTTGTATGAAGTCTAGGAGGCCAGATCTCGCGTTGCTCAGGCCTCAGCCCGAGAAAGACGAAAACAAGATCGTCTGCGGATAGATCCACAGGGCCGCCCCAGCAATCGCAATGCCGTAAGGCATATGGCTGCCCTTCACGTGCAGGCGCTCTGCCCACAGCGGAAGGCTGTATCCGCCCACAGGCATCCGGCGGTACAGAATAAGCGCAACCGCCAGAACCCCGCCGAGGACCGAGATGGCGAGAAAATAAAGCATCAGTTTGTCGACGCCGATCCAGATCGCGGATGCGGCCATGAGTTTCGCGTCGCCTCCGCCCAGCAACTTGGCGGCAAACATGGCAATTCCAACAACCAAAATGGCAAAGCCGCAAGCAAAGTGCATTGCGAACTGTTCGAGGGAAAGGCCCGCTACAAGACCACAAATAATAAAAGCGCCGATGAGCGCGAGTGAGATCCGGTTGGGAATGGTCATCGTCAGGAGGTCCATTGCGCCCGCAAAAGCCATGGCGGCAGGAAACAAAAGCAGCAATGGAAATTCGATCACGCTGGATACTCCCAAATAATTCTCAACTGATCGTCCGCCTGCAGCCGGCGATTGCTGCTGCTGAGGCGTACGAACTCTGGCGCGGTTCCAACCAAGGCTCTTGGCTGAAAGTCACACCTGCATTTCTTTCCACTATGACCAGATAGGGCTAAATCCCCCTTAACGGCGCTCGCAATTGTGCAGCGGTGCTGCCAATGCCGTTGCCGCTTCTGGGCCGCCGCTTAGTTGATCAAGCTTGCCGAAGCGAGGTTGAAGACGGAAACGAGCGAGTCTTCAAGCGTGGTCAGCGAAACAATGATGCCGAGTGCCACGAGTACCGTGATGAGGCCGTACTCAATGGCGGTCGCGCCAGACTCATCGGATACAAAACGCTTGAGTCGTATGGTCATAGCCGGGGTCCTAATCGAATTGCTGGGCCCGGCACACAAGGAGCCAAGGCTTTAATCGGGTGCAGGTTGTCTGGGGTTCAAACTATCGCAATTCAATTTCAGAGGTATGAATGACAAAATAATTCGTCGCGTATTGTTTGCAAATTGTTATAAAAACCAAACACATAAGTGGCTCGGCCTGTGGGCCGGCGCGCATGAGAATGGGATTCGCCCTACGCGTGGTTCTAGCGCCGTATTGGGCGTGCTAAAAACACGAAATCCTCTGAGCTTTCGCTCAGAGGATCCCGGAGATCGACAGTCATGCGGGTCTTGGACTTTGATGTCTCGGAACCTGCATGCTTCGGCTTAGTTAGCCGAGGTCATAGCCGACGAGGTCGTGTTGAAGGTGGCTTCGAGAGCGTCCTTCAGCGTGCCGAGGCTGACGATGATGCCAACGCCGACGATGGCAGCGATGAGGCCGTACTCGATGGCGGTTGCGCCCGACTCATCCGAAACGAAACGTGCGAAAAGGTTCTGCATGACTTAAGTCTCCCAAATGTAACTCTGACTGATCCAGTTCAATGCTGAGGGCCAGATGCTCTCTTGTCTGAACTGAGATCAACTTACCCCTGGCGCGTAAACATCCCGTAAAAACCTGAGATCACAAGTAAACGCATGCTGAAGTTCTTTTAAATGCTCGATGAATTTTGTATGCAAATTGGGCTTACTAGAGTCTTCCGAAGTTTTTACATGCTTAATTCTTATTTAAGTGCACATTTTTCCCGTTATGATTGCTTTGAGCATGGCTAATAATCGATTATTGTCGACTGATTATCAATTTTATACTTGGAGCCGTTGAGTTCTTTTTGCCGGCTTTTTGTTCCGACCGGCCCTTGCCCGGTAGTCAAAGCACCCCAAACCTCAGACATCTGTGTCCAGTGCTTTTGCTGCGGAAATTCAAATCTATCGTTCGGAAGTCCGCCATTCCGTGGTTCTGCGCCGCAGCAACGGGCACGGAAGGCAGCGCCTGAAGTAGCTGTGCCGGCCCGAAACAGGCATTTCCAGTTTGTTCATCAATTTCTGAGCTAATCGGAAAAAAGGTAGCCAACAACAAGGACCCTTCTCATGCTGATCGGGCGTATTTCTTCCATCGCCATCGTTAGTTCGATTTTGGCTGCAGCTCTTTGGCCTGCAGCGCCCGCTGCCGCCGACGATCTCATCGTCAGGTACGACCAGTCTCAATTGCTGCGCTTGCCGCGGGCCGTCGCTGACATTGTCGTTGGAAATCCGTCGGTCGCCGACGTTAGCGTCCAGGGCGGCCACATGCTGGTCGTCACTGGCAAGACGTTCGGAGTGACAAACGTCATTGCGCTCGATGCAGAGCGCAATGTCATTCAAGACCAGCGGATCGTCGTGCAGCAAGACGAACGGCGGGTGATCAGCCTGACCAAGGGTTCGAGCCGCTTCTCGTACAGCTGTACGCCCAACTGCAGTTCAACGCTGACCATCGGCGACAACGCCGAATACTTCGATCTTTTGACGAAGCATTCTTCGTTCAAGACCAAGTTCTCCGATCAGGGCGGCGGTGGCGGCGATGGCGGCGGCGGCAACCAGTAGTCAATAAACCGCAAGCAGGTGCCGAACTCATGGGCAACATTGGGTGTATCGAGGTAATTTGCAACAGAGCCGCCGAGGGGCCAACGCCACTCAGCGGCGGCTAACGAAGCTGTCGACGACGCGCTTGCGGCCGGACTGATCGAAGTCGATCGTCAACTTATTGCCATCGACGCCGCTCACAGTTCCGAAGCCGAACTTCTCGTGCATCACACGGTCGCCGGCTAAAAACCCCGCTCCCGGTGCTGACGAAGAGGCAACCAGCTGGCCTTCGATAGTTTGCGGTGGGCGGAGGGTGGAAGCCGGACGTTTTGGCTGCCAACTGCCGCTGCTGTGCTCATCGGTTTTTGAGCCGGTCCGCGCTTGAGCGCGTTGCCAGCCGGGAGTGTCGTAGGTGGATTTGAACGGCTGCTGTGGGCTTTCGTCGAACCGGCTTTTCCCGCTGCCGTATGCGCCTGACCCAAGAGCGCCGTAATCGAAGCCGCCGCCGAACGGACGGCGCGCGGCCTGAACATCGACATGGGCCTCGGGCAATTCGTCAATGAAGCGCGACGGGATGGCGGATTGATAAAGCCCGCGCGTGCGCCGGTTCTGTGCAAACGAGATTTTGGCCATACGCTTGGCACGCGTAATGCCAACGTAGGCAAGGCGGCGCTCTTCTTCGAGACCGGCAAGTCCGCTTTCATCGAGCGAGCGCTGATGTGGAAAGAGCCCCTCCTCCCATCCCGGCAAAAATACGGTGTCGAATTCCAGCCCCTTGGCGGCGTGCAGCGTCATCAGCGAAACACGCTGGCCGTCGTCGCCCTGATCGGCATCCATCACAAGCGACACATGTTCGAGGAAGCCGCTGAGCGTATCGAACTGATGCATAAAGCGCACAAGTTCTTTGAGGTTTTCCAGGCGCGCCTGAGCTTGCGGGCTTTTGTCTGCCTGCCACATCGCCGTGTAGCCGCTTTCATCGAAGATGATCTCGGCGAGTTCGGTGTGCTTTAGGCCTTCCGATTGGGCACGCCAGCGATCGAATGTTCGCATCAAGTCGGTGAGAGACTTGCGTGCTTTGCCAGCAAGGTCTTCCGTTTCGACGATTTCCCGCGCGGCTTGGTAGAGAGAAACAGAGCGCGCGCGTGCAAGTGAGTGCAACCGCTGCACGGCCGTGTCGCCGATGCCCCGCTTGGGTACATTGATGATTCGCTCGAACTTGAGATCGTTGACGGGATTGGCCGTCACTTCGAGGTAGGCGATGGCGTCCTTGATTTCCTGGCGCTCATAAAAGCGCGGTCCACCGATGACCCGGTACGGCAAGCCCATGGTAATGAAACGGTCTTCGAAGGCTCGCATCTGGAACGAGGCGCGTACCAGCACCGCGACTTCGTTCAAGCGGTTGTCGCGCCGTTTGATCGCCTCGATATCATCGCCGATAGAGCGGGCTTCTTCTTCATCGTCCCAAACACCTAAAAGCGACACCTTGTTGCCGTCCTCACCGTCGGTAAACAAAGTCTTACCGAGCCGTCCGGTGTTATGGGCGATCACGCCGCTGGCGGCTGCCAGGATATGACCCGTCGACCGGTAGTTGCGTTCCAGCCGGATGACCGTGGCACCCGGAAAGTCCTTCTCGAAGCGCAAAATGTTGTCGACGTCCGCACCGCGCCAGCCATAGATCGACTGGTCGTCATCGCCGACACAGGCAATGTTGGGCGAGCCCTGAGCCAGCAGCCGCAACCAGAGGTACTGAACGACGTTGGTGTCTTGGTACTCATCGACCAGGATATACTTGAAGCGTTCTTGGTAGGTTGCGAGAATATCAGGATGTTCTTGGAACAGCCGAAGTCCTTCGAGCAGTAAATCACCGAAATCGCAGGTGTTGAGTTCTTTGAGACGCTTTTGATAAGCGGCATAGAGATGAGCGCCCTTACCGCCGCCGAAGGCCGTGCCTTCGCCTCTCGGCACCTTATCAGGCAAGATCCCTCTGTTCTTCCAACCGTCGATGAGGCCCGCGAGTTGGCGGGCCGGCCAGCGCTCTTTGTCCAGCCCCTCGGCTTCGATCACTTGCTTCATAAGCCGGATCTGATCGTCGGTATCGAGGATCGTAAAGCCAGACTTGAGATCGACGAGTTCTGCATGACGGCGCAGGATCTTGACGCCGATCGAATGGAAGGTGCCGAGCCAGGGCATGCCTTCCACGGCTTCGCCGGTCAATTTGGCGATTCGCTCCTTCATTTCCCGGGCGGCCTTATTCGTGAAGGTAACCGCCAGGATTTGCGATGGCCAGGCACGCCGCGTCGCGAGAATATGGGCGATCCGTGCCGTGAGAACGCGCGTTTTACCGGTTCCAGCGCCAGCCAGCACCAGCACCGGACCATCGACGGCTTCGACGGCCGCACGCTGTTCGGGGTTCATATAGTCGAAGTATGAGGCGGTGGCGGGAGCTGTGGGCGGGGGCGCCATGGCGCGGCTCGACAACGAACGGGCGGCATTGGCATCGGCCCGCAGGTTGGCTTGTGCCTCCGCGTCGTACGAGGGCTGGTCGCGCGCCGGCAAATCGAAGGGCGGCTCATCTGCCGCATCGTCAACGGGGGCGTCGGATGCCGGCCGCGCGCTGTTCGCAGAATGTTTTCCAGGTAACGTCATGTCACGCACGTATACCACTGGCATCCGGGCAGCAATCGGGCAGAGGTGGCTGCCCACACCCGAGTTGAGTCATCGGGGCAGTTTTCCGGTGGCATGTGCAATTTTTACATCGTCAGGAACCTGCAAAATCGCTGCAATTGAAGTTCAGGCTGTTGTAGTTTTGAGTTAAAGAGAACCGTTAATGAAAAGATAAGGCTCTGGCGGCCGCTGTGGGGCGACAACCCCGGTTGACTGCTGTGCTGGCAACGGCGGCTGACAGCAAGACAAGCGGACGGCGTGAGGCCTTTGACTTATTTTTGAGGGCGATTGAACTGGCATGAACAATGCGCTGCTCTATATCGGCGGGTTTTTCGTCTGCGTGCTTGCTGCGCTGTTCGCCGTACCGCACTTCATCGACTGGAACGGCTATCGCGGTGTTTTCGAAGAAGAAGCCTCGCGGGTCTTAGGCCGCGACGTGCGTATTGGTGGTGCGGTAAATCTGCGGTTGCTGCCGTCTCCCTATGTCAGCCTTGAAAAGTTGAAGATCGCCGACCCTTCGAGTGAGACAGGCGAGAGCCTGTTCCGGGCCGAAAGCTTCACGTTATGGCTATCTGTGCCGCCCCTCCTGCAAGGGGTTCTGGAAGCTGACAAGATCGATGTGCGCCGCCCCGTCGTCCGGCTTATTGCGGCACCCGAAGGTGGCGGTAACTGGCAAAGCCTAACGGTGAACGCTGGCGCGATCCCTCTCGTGCCGAAAGGCATCAGTCTGCAATCGGTGAGAATAACGGACGGGGTTCTTGTCGTCGGAACACCTGACCGCCCCGAGGTCGCACGGCTGGAAGCGATCAATGGGGACCTGTCCGCTCAGGCACTGATCGGACCCTACAAGTTTATGGGCAGCTTCGATGCCGGCGGCGCCAAACGCGACATCAGCTTTGCGACAGCCGCTGCCGAAGATGGCCAGGACGTGCGCTTCAAGATCAATGCCCGGACAGTGTCAACCGGCGACACTCAAACCGTCACCGGAGTGATCAGTGATTTCTTCGGCCGCCCCAACATCCAAGGCGATTTGAACGCCGTTGTGAACGTCACGCTCTTTGGTGCGGCGGCCACGGCACCTGGAGGCGTTCCGGCGTCAGACGTCACGGCGAAAATCTCAGGCAGCGTCGATGGCTTCGAGCTGAAAGACATCACCATTTCGCTGCAACAAAGCGCAACCCCGCAACTTGTTACCGGCACGGCCAAGGTGTCGTGGCCCGAGCGCACGCGAATCGACGTCGACCTTGCTTCGCGCTGGCTCGATTTGGATCGCCTGTCGGGCGGGAACAAAGCCGTGCCGCTCGATATCGCACGCATGTTGTTTGAAGCCATGGTCGCGGGGTTGCCGAGTGAAGCCGACACCAGCGCCAAGGCCGTTTTTGATCAGGTGACTTTGGGCGGCGAAGCCGTCAGCGATGTGCGTTTCGCAGCGAGCAGAGCTGGAGGCGCTCTTGAGCTCAAGGGGCTGCGTGCCAGTTTGCCAGGCGGCGCGCGCGTTGAGTTCGACGGCCAAGTGACGGGCGCTGAAGCCACGCGCGCTGTCGCCGGAACGATTGCGTTGCACGGTCAAAGTCTGCAGAGATTCACAGCGTGGGGCACTGGTAAAACTGGCCTCGTCAACGCACGGGCTGAAGGTCCCTTTGCTCTCGAAGGCGAGTTGTCGTTGTCGGCCGCGAGCTTCAAGGTGAAAGAGGCCACCGCTGTCATCGCCGGCATGCCGTTGTCGGGCGCGCTGGAAGCAACGATGCAAGGCAGACGCCAGATAACTCTCGCGGTCGAAGGTGACCGGCTCGACGCTGGCGCTGTTTGGCCGGGCAGCCTCAGCTTCGAGACCGTGCTGAGTCTTCTCAATAGGCCAAGGCAGGATGGAGCCCCGCCAGAGAAGGGCACTGGCGCTGCCAGCCCCGATACAACGCCAGCGGTGACCAACGCGCTGCCAGATATGGATATGCGCGTGAGGTTGCGCGCTGTCGAACTGGTCGAAGGCGACCGTATCCTCAAAGATGTCGACGCAGATCTGGAGATCGAGAACGGCACGTTGGCGATGCCAAAACTGAAGTTCACAACCGCCGATGGTTTGTCTGTCGATCTTGAAGGCGAGACCGGTCAACGCAGAGCCAAGAGCGAGGGATCAGACAAGTTGGCCGTCGCTGCCAGTGGTTTAACTGGCCAAGTTCGCGGTACGATCTCGGCGCCTGACGGTGCCGCCGTGACGTCCTTGGCAGCGGCACTTTCGCTTATCGATTCAGCGAACGCTGCATCGCCAACACTCGCATCACTTGCGCCGATGCACATGGCAGGGAGCGTCAGCTTTGGACGGCGCACGTCACAATCGGCCGATGTGCAGATCGACGGTATTGCAGGAGCGGCGCGGGTTTCGGGGCAAATGCTGTTCGATGGCGGTTGGCAGTCTTGGAGAACTGCGCCCGGCGAGATTTCACTATCAGCAGACAGCGGAGACATTGCACGAACGGTTGCAGCGCTGATCGGAACGGACGCTAAGAATTTGCCGCAAGACTTCGATCAGCCGCATGCTGGACGCTTCCAAATCAAGGCGATGGCAGGCGCTGGCGGCGGGTTCTTGTCGAACGTCAAGTTGCAGTCAGAAGTTCTCGATGCGCGCTATGACGGAACCGCCACCTTTGCCGCCGGGACGGGATGGCGCACAGATGGCAGCATCAATGTTTCGGGCAGCGATGCGCGTCTTGCGCTGGCCCTTGCTGGGATCAAGGCCGGTAAAGGCATAAAGGAGATGCCGGTTTCGGGCATCGTCAAGCTCACATCCGAAACGCGCGCTCGCACGTTCGTAATGGATGGTCTGCAAGCAGGGGCGTCTAAAATTTCGGGCCGGGTGACGCTTGCCTCTGCTGCAGATGATGCCGCCGCCACGACATTCGATGCGGATCTGGCCGTGGATACGGCGACGGTGCCCGCACTGCTCGCCATGCTCACGACCGGCGTCAGCGCCGCAGCGGCCGTCGAGACGCCCGCGCCAGAAGAAGCGGCTTTGCCGGCCACCAGGAAGCGAACCACGCAACAGGCAGACGCCGTGGTGCCGGTGGCAGACGTTGCCGCGCCGGTTTGGCCAACAGAGACGTTCGATATGACTTTGCTCGGCGGCCTCAGCGGAACGCTCAAAGCGAAGTTTGGCACGCTGGCGCTGGAACCGGGGCTGGGTCTTGGCGATGCTGTCCTTGAAGCGTCGGTGACGCCCGCCGCTTTCGACGTGACAAAGCTGGAGGGCAAGGCGCTGGGTGGTGCAACGTCTGCAACACTGTCCTTTGCCAAGGATGCAGCCGGCACTACGTTCAAAGGTGCGTTCAAGATCGCGGCCGAGGGCGCCAAGGGTCCAGCCGCCACAATCTCGCTTGATGTTGCGGGCCGGGGCGCAAGTCCGGCAGGCCTTATCTCTGACCTGAAAGGCAAGGGCGAATTGGCCCTTGCTGCCGCCGCCGTCAACGTCAATGCGCCAGGGTCGCTGACGTCCATTGCCGATGCGGCCTTGCAAGGGCGCGGGCCTGCTGCCGGAGAGGATTTGGAACTCGCCGTACGCGCGGCCTTGAAGGACGCCTCACAGCCGCTCGGCGCTCTCACCATTCCACTGCTAGTGGCTGATGGCGTCGTGCGCTTCGATAAGGTCAAGATTGATGCGCCGCTGGGCCGGTCTCAATTCAATGCTGTCGTCGAACTCGAGACCCTCAAAATCGACAGCGAATGGCAGATCGAGCCGAAAGTGCAGCGCGCCGGAAACCCTGCCGAGCGCATGCTGATTGCGCCCGTGACGGTGGTCTACACCGGCAAGCTGAGAGATCTTACAACGCTTGAGCCGGTGGTCGGGCTTGCTGGTCTTGAGCGCGAATTGTCGGTGCGCAAGATGGAACGCGACGTCGAAGAATTGGAGCGGTTGCGCAAGCTCGATCAGGCACAAGCCAAAGCCGAACAGGAGCGCGCCAAAGCACTTGAAGCCGAGCGCATCAAAGCGGCGGCAGCTGCCAAAGCGGCGCGGGATGCTGCCGCCGCCGCCAGTGCGGCTGGCCTGCCGCCTCCTGGTTCGCAGGAGGCTGCTCCTGCTGACACTCGGCCGTTAGATCCCGGAAGCGGGCCGGCGCCGCAGGCTCCTGCAGCACCGCCTGGTCCCGGTGGTGCCGCAAGCAATCAAGGCGAGCCGCTTGCCGGTATATCTCCAGCCTTGGCGGCCGGCGCTGCAGCCACGAAGTCCAGCGCTCTGGGTAAGCCAACGTACCGTGCCCCGCGTCCGGCCGTCCGCAAGAAGCCGCCTGTCGCCGAGCAGAAGTGGCAACCGTTCCTGGTGACGCCGAACTAGCTCAAGGAACGCGCAGAGTTGTCTTTTTTGCCGGTGCCGGACGCAAGCCCCGTAGCGGTCAATCGCGATTGCCGCCTTCGTAGCTTGCTGCGGCGGCGCGGCGGCGCACGTAATCAAGAACCCAGATGCGCACGGCACCCGAAAGGCCGCAGCCGTTGCGGTTGCCATCGATCCGCGCCACCAGCGCGGCAAGCGAAATTCCCTCGATGGCCGCCGCTTCTTTCAACGCTTCCCAAAAGGGCTCTTCCAAAGAAATCGATGTGCGGTGTCCTTGTAGAGAGAAGGACCGTTTGACCGGGCGATGGTTGCCCAGGACTGTGGTCTTTGCGGCCTCGCCGCTCACGACACGTTGCCGGGATCTAGATCATCGTCTGCATCAGGGTTGGCGAGCCGTGCCCCATCGAGCCGGGAGCGGTCGAGCTTGACGATAGCCGCCGACTGCTCGCGCTCGGCTTTGGTGCGGCCAAAGCGGACACGGTTTTCAGCCGCCCGAGCATCGTTTTTGGCCCGAGCCTTGGCCTTGCGGGCGTTGCGAAGATTGATGATATCTGCGGTCATAACAGTCAAATCGCCAAAAGCAGCTGAGCGGAGGCGTACCTGATCGTGTTCCTACGAGGCCAATTCGAAAACCGCCGGTGTATCACCGCTGTGCCCCTTGCGGTGACCGCCCCGCTGACCGGTTGACCGCCATTGTTGAGCAGCGGCCCACTGCTTCGACACGAAGGAGCGCCGTTGATATGTGCAATTCCTCCCGGCATGATACGTGGACCCCAGGTCAGGGTCAATGCGGGCATAGGTTGTAAAGGGCCGTCAGCCTTCAGCGGGATCGCTTCAAGCGATTTTGAAGTCTCCTGCCGCCTACCGCCCGATCCACACTTCGACGCGGCGGTTTTTGGCTTTGCCTGCATCGGTGTCGTTGCAGGCAACTGGCGCCATGTAGGAAAACGACAGGATGTTCTTGCCCGGCACATCTATTCCCTGTGCCTTGAGGGCCGCCGCAATGCGGGCTGCGCGTGTCTGGGCTAGTGCCAAATTGCTGCTCCAAGGTCCGGTGGCGTCTGCAAAGCCAGCAAGGAAAACGGCTTTGCCGCGAACGTCGGGCTTTTGCAGAAACGCCGCAAGCCTGACAACGTCTTGCTCGGCACGGGTGTCGATCACGGAACTCAATTTTTCAAAGCGGAAGGCGACGGACGTGCGTTGGACTTGTGGCATCAGCTTGGCAAGCGTGCGCACGGCCTCAGTTGGGACGGGGGTACCAGGGGTCAAATGAATGGAGGGCTTGGCGACGAGTGCATTCACCCAAGACTGCTGATCGCCCGGATCCATCATCTCGATGCTCTGATCGACAAAGCCGGCATCCTTGATCGTGGGCTGCGCATCATCGGACAGCGAAAAAGCACGCAAGTCGCGTGCGACCGGATGCGATGGGATGCCAACAGAATAGAGATAGAGGCGGCGCGACAAAGGATAGGACTCCGATTTGACAGAATAGTGCGTTGGCAATCCTGTCAGGCCGCAGGCGCTCGAAATGCCGACGGCGCGGTTCAGGTTGACATAGGGCAATCCGATGAAACCGATGGCGTCGGTATCGTTGTTGACCGACGCCGAAACGTTTTCGCTCGATTCATGCGCCTCGACGCGTTCGGAGATGCTGCGCTTGCTAGGATCGAGCACTAGGCCTTTGAACGTATCGAAGGTGCCTGACTTGTTATCGCGCCGGTGCGCCTTGATCGGCTTTGGCAGGCCGCCAACATCTGCCCACGATGTGAGTTCTCCTGCAAAGATGCGTGAGATCTGGTCGAGGCTGAGGTCTTTGACAGGATTGGAAGGATGCACGATCACGGCGAGCCCATCGAGGGCAAGAACGGTTTCGCTTCCGGGCGTGCGCGGGTCGATTTGGTATTTGGTGGCGATGGGCTTGGCTTCTTCCGGCTTCATCGGGCGCGAAGACATGCCGATGATGGCCGTCCCGTCTAAGAGCCCCTTGGCGGCCGTACCCGAGCCATGTGACTGAAAGTCGATCACGGCCTTGACGGTGGCCCCTTCCCGGATGCGGATGTCTTGCTCTTCGAACTTCGTCGGTTTGAACACGGGCTGAGTGTTAAAGCGCTGGCGGCCGTAGGCCTCGATCAGCAACGGCATCAAGCGTTCGCCGATGGTATTCGATCCATGAATGCCAAAGTCGGATGTTTGCTGTGGTGCGGCCTGGGCAATTGCGGAACAATCGGTGACGTTAATTCCGCGGATGCTGCTGGCGGGATACTCAAGTGGCGCAGAAGAGCCCGGAACGTAGAAGAGAAACCGGCCGTCCTTCTGTTCGAAGCGTTCGGCATTGAGTTTGGTGCCATCAATGAGGCAAAACGAAACGGCTGCGGGCGAGGCGTCGTTTTGATTGGCCAATCCAACACTCATGGGCATGGCCGCCATGATCGGCAGGAATAGCCCGGCCTTCAGAGCACAAAAGCCCAAGTATCTCATGTCGATCCATTTTGCGAGAGCCAGAGTAGCGGTGGAGCGCTTTGCGTTATCGCTCGCACGGCGCCGGGATCGGTTTTGCGGCGGCATGGCATGTGCTCTTGTGGTTGGGAGAATGGCGCGGCATCAGAGACGGCGAGCCTACTCAATTCGGGTGCTCATGATGATCATAGGGATTGGCGCGCCGCCGCATTGTGGATAGAACATGTCAACCTTGCCCAAGCCATCCTGGTAGAGCCCTGACGCGGAAAAATTTGTTGAGCCACTGACGCCGCCGGTGATGCGCCCATCCTTGTCGATCGTCGCATCCCAGCGATACGAAACCGCTTGCCCGAGCGGCTCAAGGGGAAGGTCGTGTCGCCAGAACAGAGTATTGCCGCTAACGGTGACGCGCACGCCAAAGCCTGCCAGTGCTTGGCAAGCCGCGAGGGTGCGGGCGGCATAGACGCCGCTTGCAACGGGCGGCACTTCTGGCGCCGCAACCATGGCATCGGCCGGTTGAGGAACGGCGGGCGTTGGCAATAGCTTTGGAGACGGGGCTGGCCCAGCCGTGACTGCGTTTGCGCCAACGTCTGCTTGTGGGGCCGTTGATTCAACTGGCGAGGGCGCACGCCCGGCTGGCTCTTCTGGCGCTGCAGGCACGGCAGCCTCTGGAATGACAGGCGCAGGAACATTCGCTGCGGCAATTTCCGGTGCTGCCAATTCAGATTTTGGCGCGTCAGGAATGACGGGCTCAGCGGCGCCCGCTTCTGCTGGTGGTGCCACCGATGCAGGCGGCAACGGCAGAAGATCGGCTGTTACTTCGGCCTGTTTGATTGCTGCGACAGGCTCTTGCAAAGGCTTGGCCGGTTCAGCGCGTGATGCAACAACTGTCTCTGGGTTTGACTTACCGTCTATAAATGCAAACCATGCCACTGTGCCAACGGCCGCAGCCGCCGCAACACCAGCTAACGCCAACGCCGGAGCGGTCCGCCGCTGTGGAGGAGCCTTAGCTCCTGACCCACCTTGACCGTCCAGGCTCTCAACCAGCCGAGCGAGGGCTGTTGTGACGTCGGGGTCTTTCGACCAATCGGTGGACCAATTTTTGCTCGTTGCCCGGGCCAGGCTTTGGTTTCCGGGCAGCACCGCATCAGCCGATTGAGATCTAATCAGCGAAGGCGGCGGGCGGCTCGGCTGTGGGGTGGGTTTCCTCGTGAGCAGTGCGCTCAGAAGGGGGTCTCGCAATGGCGCGATCGGGAAATGGAACGATGAGCGCCCCTGTGGACGAGGTCGCTGCGGCATGCGGCAACGCTGCTGGCGCATCTGGAGTGGCAAGGTGGGGGAAGAGATCCCATGCGCCGAGCCACGCTTGGAAATGGCTGCCCCACACGAAATCTGATTGAGATAGGTTGCCCAGCCGCAGCAAGACCGCCATCTCCAGACCCGAGAGCGGCCCATACTGCTTTCCGTCGCGGTGGATATACCAATGCGAGTTGCCTAGCGCTGGTGCAGCCACAGTCTCACTGCGTTGCCCGGCATGATCGGCATGACCCGGTGCTGGCAGTGGCGGAGGAATCTGCAAGCCGTTTCGTGACACCGGGTTATCTTCACTCAATCTACAATACGAAGAACACAATTGGTGGGGAACCAACGGCTAAGCCGCACGTCCCCTCAACACCCGCATACATCGGCCTTTGCATATTAGCTGTGGATTGTTTCAATTTTTTGATGGAGATGACATCACTCCTTCACGCCGAGCAACTCGACGTCGAACATCAACGTGGCGTTGGGAGGAATGACGCCACCGGCACCGCGCGCGCCGTAGCCCAGTTCGGGCGGGATGATGAGCGTGCGCTTGCCGCCGACCTTCATGCTGGCGACGCCTTCGTCCCAGCCGCCGATGACCTGGCGGCGGCCGATCGAGAATTCGAACGGCTGACCACGATCGAGAGAGCTGTCGAACTTGGCACCTTTGACGCCATCTTTATAGAGCCAACCCGTATAGTGCATGACGCACGTTTGCCCGGTTGCGGGCGTGGCACCCGTTCCAACTTTGATGTCCGTGATTTGCAGGCCAGAGGCGGTGGTGGTCATGTTGGTTCCCGCGGGTTCGCCCGCTGTTGCTGGTGTTGAAAGAGGCAGAGTTGCGGCGGCGGCGAGGCTGACGGCAAGTGCAAGTGCACTCAGTGTCAGAGTTGTTTTCGTGTTTTGCATAGGGGTCTCGCTAAGGCAGGTTGATCGAGCGGGTTTGTCGCAATGGCCGTTTCCAGCCGACAGTGATCTTCAAGGTATGGAATTCTTGAGGCAGACCGCGCCCTTTAATCCGGTCCGATCATCTTTTCGGGCCGCACGATGTCGTCGAATTCCTGGCCGGTGACATAGCCGCCGCCGACGGCTTCCTCGCGCAAGGTGGTGCCCTTCTTGTGAGCGGTTTTCGCGATCTTGGCAGCGTTGTCGTAGCCGATCTTCGGGGCCAAGGCCGTCACCAGCATCAGCGACCGGTCGAGACCAGCCTTGATATTGTCTTCACGCGCCTCAAGGCCGGTGATGCAATTCTCTGTAAACGAGACGGCGGCATCGCTCATCAGGCGCACCGACTGCAGGAAGTTGTAGGCCATGACCGGGTTGAACACGTTAAGTTCGAAGTGCCCTTGCGAGCCCGCGAACGTGAGTGCCGCGTGATTGCCGAAGATGTGCGCGCACACTTGCGTCATCGCCTCGCACTGCGTGGGGTTGACCTTGCCCGGCATGATCGATGAGCCGGGTTCGTTTTCGGGCAGCGCCAGTTCTCCCAGGCCCGAGCGCGGACCCGAGCCGAGGAAACGGATGTCGTTGGCGATCTTGAACAGAGAGGCGGCAACCGTATTGATCGCGCCGTGCGTGAACACCATGGCGTCGTGCGCGGCAAGGGCCTCGAACTTGTTTGGCGCAGACGTGAACGGCAACTTCGTGATCGCAGCAATTTGTCCAGCCACCATTTCGGCGAAGCCTTTGGGCGCATTAAGGCCGGTGCCGACGGCTGTGCCGCCCTGAGCCAGCTGCATCAAAGCCGGCAGCGTCATTTCTATGCGCGCGATGCCGTTTTCGATCTGCTGCGTGTAGCCGGAAAACTCCTGGCCAAGCGTCAGGGGCGTTGCGTCCTGCGTATGCGTGCGGCCGATCTTGATGATGTGAGACCACGCATGCGCTTTGTCGTTCAAGGCATTGCGCAGCATCTGCAAGGCGGGCAGCAGCCGATGATGGATTTCCTCGGCGCAGGCAATGTGCATGGCCGTTGGGAAGGTGTCGTTCGACGACTGCGCCATGTTGACGTGGTCGTTGGGGTGCACCGGCTTTTTTGAACCCATGACGCCGCCCATCATTTCGATGGCGCGGTTGGAGATCACTTCGTTGGCGTTCATGTTCGACTGCGTGCCCGAGCCGGTCTGCCAGACAACGAGCGGGAAGTGATCATCGAGCTTGCCTTCGATAACTTCCTGCGCGGCCTTGACGATCATCTCGCCAAGGCCCGGATCGAGCTTGCCGAGCGCCATATTGGTTTCAGCCGCCGCCCGCTTCACAATGCCAAGCGCCCGGATGATGGGGGCCGGTTGCTTTTCCCAGCCGATCTTAAAATTGCCGAGCGAGCGTTGCGCTTGCGCACCCCAATAGCGGGTGGCGTCCACCTCGATGGCACCAAAGGTGTCGGTTTCGGTGCGGGTCTTTGCAGGCGTCGTCATGGTCGGATCGGCCTTTAAGGTGAGATCATCTTCAATCAATAGCAAAACGGGGTAGCATAGCCAGGCACCCCTCTCCAATGCGGCGCGAACGGCGCAGGCGCGGCCTCAGGCGTCCGTTAATCCCGTTCCAAAGGGCCGTTCCGTTGCCGGTAAAAAACGGTATATTCCGGTAAATTCACCGCGCCGCCGCCGGGAGCCGCCCCCTATGCCGCCAAAACCGCACCATCGCAACGAGCGCGAGGAAGCCATCTCGATGATCCGGCGCGCCATGGTCGAGAAAAAGATGACCCAGGCGGAACTGTCGGATCAAGCCGACTGCCACGAGAAGACCGTGCAAAACCTGCTGCATGGCAAGCCGGTGCGCGATCAGACGCTGTTTGATGTGGCGGTGGTGCTTGGGCTCGATTTCGCCGCGCTCAAAGGCCACTGGTATGGCGCTATGCAAACGGCGCAGCCGATGGAATTGAGGGGTGAGGGCGGCCTCGTTGCCCCAACTTACATGGGTGCCTATACGCGCGCGGCGGTCGATCACTACATCGGAAGTTATCTCACTTTGCGGCCAGCTTTTGCCAAGCCTGATACCATTGTCGCGTATCGCACCGACATCACCTGGGATCCGGAGTGGCCGAGCCTGCTGTTTGAAGAGCGCGACCGGCCCGATGCCAGCTACTCGCATCGCGGGCGGCTTTATATCCCGTCGTCGTCGATGTTTATTCACCTTGTCTCGCTGACCAAAGGCGCCATGCGTATGGTTCTTGTTTCGCAGATCGACCGCGAAGGCGAAATGCGCGGATTGATCACGACGTTGAACAAACAGCGCGCTCAGTTTGTGCCGGTCGCGGCGCCCATCGTCTACACCCAGACGACCGCGTTTCCGGCTGCAGCGCTTGGTGAGCACACGCCAAAAAGTCCGGCGTTTGCCAGTTACAAGGCAACGCTCGATCAGACCATTGAAGACGGTTACGCTCGTCTCATCGAGTAGCTAGTGGCCCGTCGCGCCAAAATCGCATCATGGCCGCAACCCTTTCGATTTCGGCGAGACGCCACACTACCCGGCGCGTGCAGGCCGGGCCCCTTCGTTTGCGGTGGCAGTGTCTTGCTGCTTGCCATCCTGGGGGCGCGTGCCGAGAATGTGTTCGGCAAGATCGACGGTCGCCGACTTGCCAACCGATTTTGCGTGCGTGCGCAGCCACGTTTCCGTTTCCGTGCGGCCTGCTTCGAACAAGTGCGAGAGCAGTTCTTGATTGGGCTTCATCTTGCTGTCGTCGGAGAGCTCGATCGTGTAGGGCCCCGCGTCAATCATGTGAAACCGGTGCTTGATGACGGCCTGCGCGCGGCCCTTAGGGCTCAACCAATTGCCAGACGACGCCTCGCGCATGGCTTCGATCAGTTCGACATCCCGCACCAGCGGCGCGTTGAAGGCCATGCGGCTGATGTGCGAGCTGATGGCGCGCACACCGGTTGGAACGTACGGCTTTTCCTGCGGACTGAGCTTGATGAGCAGCGTATCGCCGGTTGGACTCTCCGAGGACAGCGTGACGATATCCGGGTTGGCCGAAAAGCCGCCGTCCCAATAGGCGGCGCCATCGATTTCAACGGCGTGATGCAGTGTCGGAAGACACGCAGATGCCAGCACCGCTTCGACACTTATTTCATTGCGCCTGAACAGCCGCGCCCGGCCGTTCGATACATCGGTGGCGGCAATCAGCAATTCGGGCCCCGGCGTTTCACGCATGGCCTTGAAATCGATGTGCTGCAAAAGAAGCTGCCGCAGCGGATCAAAACCTAAGGGATTGAAGTCGTAGGGCGACCAAAGAGACGCCATTTGTGTCATCGGCGTTGCGCGTGCCAGCCCGCGGAAAAACGGGTTGTATTGAATAAGATCGGGCACGCCTGCGCGGCTCACCGCAGCCCACACCTCGCGCAGTTTCGTGCGAGCGCCCTCGCGCCCGCCTTCGACCAGACCGGATGCAAGGGCGACAGCATTGACAGCGCCCGCACTTGTTGCCGAGACCCATCCGAAGTCGAACTTGTCGTCTTCCAACAGCTTGTCGAGCACGCCCCATGTGAATGCGCCGTGCGCCCCACCGCCTTGAAGGGCCAGATTGATTTTGCGTTGCCGCGTTGGATTTTGCATGCTTCGACGTCCTCCTGACGCGTGTTCCGCAGCGGGCTTTTTTGCAAACCCGAACGCGAAACTCAAAGGAAACATATTGCAACGCAGCATGACAATCTCAACCCCAAATCGGTGCCCGCATGACAGCAATGCGCATAACAATCGAGCACGGGATTTTATAGCCTCAGTCACTTGCGCGCAGGCAACGCGCCGTGCCTTGATCATGCCGTGATTGGCGCGGCGTGAAAGCGCAAAAATCGCGGCGTCGTACTACTGGTGTATCCACCATAGTAGGGGTGGCACACTGAGAAACAGCACGTACAGGCCGTAGACGTCGAGAATGTAGCGAGCGTAGACACTCGCCCATGTGCGTTTATCGGCTTTGCCATCGAGCTTTGCGAACAGATAGTCGATGCGGCTGTGATTGACCGGACAGGCCTTCAAAGCTTCGTTGTACTTGCGGCGGAATTCCTGGATTTCGCGCGCATCGGGATCGCGGGCGAACTTCAGTTCCTGCGATAAATCGGCAATCGTCAGCCCGCAGTTGTGCAGGTGGTGGGCTTTCATCTGGTAGTCGTTCAAGGCCTCCAGCAGGCCGAGCATGAGCGTGAACACCGACGAGACGATCTGAATGAAGGTGACGAGCCGGTTCGTCTGATCGTCGATGCTGCCGATATAGACCGCCTGCCAGACCGCAAGACCGATGAAGTACAGTGCCACCATGGTTTGCGTGAACAGCGACACCGCCTGCTTGTGTTCAAGCCGTTCGGCGGCATTGAAACGCGCCGACTTCACGAGGCGCATGGTGGCTGCCAGCTGAGATGCGGCCTGCATTTCGGGCGAACGCGCCGAAGCAATGCCGACAACCTGCCCTGCGGCGGCCGGATTTTGTGACTGAGGCCAGGCACCGGCCTGTGCAGGATCTGTCGCAGTCAGGCGCGGGGTTTCAAGGGCTGCTCGCATAAGGTGTCAGGGCTTTGCGTGGGGCTGCGCGCGCGAGCCCGGTGCCCGCCCCATCGTCTTATCCGATTCGCACGATGGCGCGCCGCACCCCTCTCAGCTAACGGCAGGCAAATCCAGGGACACGCACATTTTATACTGGGATATCAGCGAAAAATTTGGTTGCCCATTTGAGCCATGCCTTGCAGGTCCGGTGTCCAGCCGGTGAGGACATTGGCAGCGGCGGCGATGATACTTCCAACGATTGCAATTGTAACAACCCAGCCAAAAGCGGTGCGCATTGAGCGGCGGCGCCTGTCGGTGCGGGCTCGGGCAAGCCATTTCAAGGATGCTTCTTCGGCCGTTCCAGACTGTTCGACCGGCTTGCCGTGCTGCTGCCATTCCCAGCCGCCGTCGCCTGCTTCGAAATCGGCGTCTTCCAATCCCCTATCGAGAAGGGCTTTGGGGGCAACAGCGCCGGAGCTTTTCGCCGGTTGTAAGTAGTGTTGCTCATTCAACAGCAATTCAAGCTCGAGCGCCAGTTGTTGCTCGGTCAAATCGGGACGCCACGAAGCGTCGTCGAGCTTGCTGAAACCTGGTAAGGGCTGGTGAGGCTGCGCGCCGGCGTCTACACGGGGCGAGCCAGCTCGGCTGGCGGATAGTGGCATTGAAACGCCCACTCTCATGGAACTCTCTGCCCCTCACCCGCCGCGGCTTGGGATCAGCTGATCATGGTCCGGCTGCGCCCTCACGTGCCGTCCACAGACGATTTCTACCACGATGTTTGGCGCTGACAATGCCGGGATTGGAGAAAGTGATAAATAAAAGTGCGATCGCTGAGTCAATCGCTTACAATTGGTGCATCGCAACAGATACGGGATTGATCATACCATGCTGCTTTTGGTTCTCGGCCTTGTCGTTTTTCTCGGCGTCCATCTGCTGCCAACGTCAACGGCGTTGCGCCAGAGTTTTATCGGCCGCCTCGGAGCTGGCACATACAAACTCGCGTTTTCGGCAGTGTCACTCGCCGGTTTGGTGCTGATTATTTATGGTTATCACAAGCTGCAGATCAATCCCGGTAAGAACGTCATCCTGTGGGATCCGCCCACCTGGACGAAGCATATTGCCTTCGCGCTGATGCTGCCGGCGATGATTTTTCTCGCCGCTTCACAAATACCCTCGCGTATTCGTACTGCTTTGAAGCATCCGATGCTGATCGCGATCAAGACGTGGGCATTGGCGCATTTGATCGCCAATGGCGATCTTGCCTCTCTTGCGTTGTTCGGATCGTTCCTCGCCTATGCCATCTACGACCGCATCTCACTCAAGCATCGCACTTCGTTAGGCCCGCTCGGAACCAGGACCGGTGGTGCGCTCAACGACGTGCTGGTGATTGCAGTGGGAGTGGCACTTTATGCGGCTATGCTGCTGTGGGGCCACAGCGCGTTGATCGGCGTGCCGCTGCTGCGCGCTGCCTGAAGCCTCCGTGACAGCCTGACACTCGCCGTTCGGGCTGCTTTCGCCAGCCCGGGCGCGTGCCCTGAGTGCAACTTTTCCACCACATGGCGGCTTCTTGTTACGCAGCCGTCACATTGGTCATGTTCGGTGCCGCCACAATAACAAGGAGAATGATTATGGCTATGTTTTATGCCCGCATGATGGACGCAAAGACGGGCGGCGAAGGCTCGTATTCGTTTGAGGGGCCGGACGATCTGATGTCGCGCACGGCTGATGAAATCGTCACGACCTTTTTTGACCACGTCGACAAGGAAGTGCTGCACAACGATGCCGACTGGGAAGTGAACGGGCTTATGAACAGCCGCGAACACAAGGTGGTAACGGCCCTCGGCACTCTGATCGCTCAGAAAGACGATGCCCCCGTGCCGTTCCTGCTGATGATTTCGGACAAGGAAAAGAACGGTTGAAGCGGGTTTTCCCATCCCGAGAGCCACTCTCCGGCATTGGCCGGTATTTTCCGGTAAATTGCCTTATCCACTAGGTGCGCTGCGTGATGCCTGTTGGGCTTCACGCGGCGGCCTAAATCGCATGATACTCCACACAAATTCGTCAGGCTGTCCGGGGCTCAAATCTCCGGCACCCAACCCAGGTGGATCGTCATGCGCCCTCTTTCCCGCAGTCTTATTGCAGCCCCCAGTCTTGTTGCAGCCCTGTGCCTCGCCGTTTCGCCGCTCACACTGATGCCGGGCGCACTCGCCCAAGAGCGAGCTGCACCGATTGCATTTGTCCATAAGGGTGTCGCCAAAGACGCCGACCGCTACGAGGCCTACGTCAAAGAGGGCTGGAAGCCGGGCGGCAAGAAGCCGGTCGAATTGATCAGTGCCGCCGACCGCTTGCTTGCAGCCGACCCCCGCGCCGCCTCGCGCACCTTCGCCCAAGCCGTCGCCGCCGATGGCAAGAATGCGGCCGCATGGCTGGGTCTTGCGCGCGCGCTTCTCGCCATCAAGCCGGACGAAGACAAGGGCTCTGAGCGCTACGATCTTCCCGTCAATGCATCGGGTGCCGCCTACAAAGCCTATCAGCTTGCGGGCGATCCGGCGTCAAAAGCCAAAGCGCTGACTGTTCTCGGCGATGCGATGCAACGGCGCTCGTACTGGCGCCCGGCCATTGAAGCCTTGAAGGCGAGCCTTGCAATTGCCGAAGACGCGGCAACGCGCACGGCGTTTGAAAAACTTCGCGCCGAGCACGGGTTCCGTATGACGGACTATTCGACGGATTCGGAAGCCGCCTCGCCGCGCGTATGCGTGCAGTTCTCCGAAGCGCTTGCCCGCGGTCAGATCGACTTTGCCAAGTTCGTTTCCCTCGATGGCAAAGATCCGCAGACCGTTGCGGTCGAGGGTCAGCAGGTGTGCGTCGATGGTCTGGTGCATGGCCAGCGCTATGAAATTCAGATTCGCGCAGGACTTCCCTCTGATGTTGGCGAGCCTTTGGAAAAGGCCGTCAATGTCGCCGTCTATGTTCCAGACCGCAAACCCTTCGTGCGCTTCACGGGCAAAAGCTACGTGCTGCCAACACGCGGCCAGCAGGGCATTCCGGTGGTTTCCGTCAATACCAACCGCGTTGGCCTTGAGGTCTACCGCGTCGGCGATCGCAGCTTGGCAACGGCGCTGGGCAACGGCGATTTCGACCGCCAACTGTCGGGCTACGATCTCGATGCGCTGAAAGACAAAACCGGCGAGAAAATCTACGCCGGCGAAATGGATGTTGCCTCCAAGATCAATGAAGATGTAACCACCGCGTTTCCTGTCAGCGAAGCCATTGGCGCGTTGAAGCCAGGCGTCTACGCGATGATCGCGCGGCCGGCTGAGAAAGCCGGTGAAGATTATGAAGGTCTCGCCACACAGTGGTTCATCGTTTCAGATTTGGGGCTCACGGCCTTCACCGGCCAGGATGGCATTCATGCCTTCGTGCGCTCTCTGGCCGAAACGCAGCCAGTCTCTGGCGCGAACGTCCGCCTTGTCGCCAAGAACAACGAAGTACTGGCCACAGCCAAGACCGATGCGAAAGGCTATGTGCGCTTTGAAGCGGGCTTGTCGCGCGGTGAAGGCGGATTGCAGCCAGCCGTTGTGATCGCCGAAAATGGCGGCACCGAATACGCATTCCTCGATCTCACAGCCAATGCCTTCGACCTCTCAGATCGCGGCGTGAAGGGCCGCGATCAGCCGGGCCCGATCGACGGCTACCTTTACACCGAGCGCGGCGTTTATCGCCCCGGCGAAGAAGTCAACGTGACGGCGCTGGTCCGCGACGCCAACAGTGTTGCGACCGCCTTGCCCGTGACCCTGATTGTCCTGCGCCCCGATGGCGTCGAGCAGGGCCGCTATACGCTGGCGGATCAAGGTCTCGGTGGCCGCTCACTGCGCCTGCCACTCAATGGTTCGGCACAGACGGGCACGTGGCGCGTGAAGCTGCACGCCGATCCTAAGGCAGCTCCCATCACGCAAGTGTCGTTCATGGTCGAAGACTATGTGCCCGAGCGTCTCGATATGACGCTTGAGGCAGGTGCTGGCGCTCTTGTGCCAGAAGAAGCCCGCACCATCAAACTGTCTGGCCGCTATCTGTATGGGCCGCCGGCCGCAGGTCTTGGCGTTGAAGGCGATATCGTCGTTCGCGAAGCCAAGAAAGACGTCGAGGGGTTTGCCGGTTACAAGTTTGGTCAGGCAGACGAGCAAATCACTGCCGTGCGCGAGCCCCTCACCGGGCTTCCCAATGCCGGCGATGATGGCGTGGCGGCACTTCCCATCGAACTGCCCGCAATTACCAAGACCGCCCGCCCGCTTGAAGCCGACATCATGATCCGGCTGAAGGAAGATGGCGGCCGCACAATCGAGCGTTCCATCACAGTTCCGGTCGACCTGCGCGAGCCACGCATTGGCATCAAGCCATCGTTCGGCGAGACGCTGGGCGAAGGCGAAGCGGCCAAGTTCGAAATTGTTTATCTCGACGAAGCCAGCAAGCGCGCCAGCGTCAAAGGCCTCAATTGGGAACTCGTGCGATTAGACACGTCGTGGCAGTGGTACAGCCGCGATGGCTCGTGGAACTATGAAGCTCAAACCATCAAGCGCAAAGTGGCGAACGGCACGCTGGATACGCTTGCCGATGCTGCCGCCACGATTGAAGCTTCAACCACCTATGGCCGCTATCGCCTGGAAGTGACGGCGCCGGGCGCTGAAGGTGCCGCCTCGAGCGTCTTGTTCACGGCTGGCTGGTACAGCGGCGAAGAAACCGCCGATACGCCAGAAATTCTCGACGTGGCACTCGACAAGGCAAGCTATGCGCCGGGTGACACAGCGAAGTTGCGCATTGCCTCCAAGACGGGTGGCAAGGCCCTCGTGGCGGTGCTGAGCGCAGGGCTCTTGTCGTCGCAGGAAGTCGACATCCCCAAGGGTGGCGGCGATGTTTCGATCAAGGTTGGGAGCGACTGGGGCCCCGGCGCTTACGCCACCGCTCTTCTTTACCGGGCGATGGACGAAACGGCAAAGCGCATGCCCAGCCGTGCGATGGGTGTGAAGTGGATCGGTGTCGACCAGACCGCCAAGACGCTGAAGGTGGCGCTTGCCTCGCAAGCCAAAATCGGTTCCGGCTCAAAGCTGACTGTGCCCGTAAAGATCTCGGGCTTGGCCAGCGGCGAAGAAGCCCGGGTCACGGTTGCGGCTGTCGATCTTGGTATTCTCAACCTCACGCGCTACCAGGTACCGGCCCCGGAGTTGCACTTCTATGCGCAACGTAAGCTTGGCGTCGACGTGCGCGATTTCTATGGCCGTCTGATCGACGGCATGCGCGCTGAACGCGGCAAGATCCGCTCGGGCGGCGATGGCATGGACAGCGAAGGTCTGAAAGGATCCCCGCCCGTCGAAGACACGGTTGCGTTCTATTCCGGCATTGTGCGGGTCGAAGCCGACGGCAGCGCGAACGTATCGTTCGACATGCCGAACTTTAACGGCACCGTCCGGCTGATGGCTGTTGCCTGGAGTAAAGACAAGCTCGGGCATGGCACCAGCGACGTCATCGTGCGTGATGCCGTGGCACTCACCGCATCGGCTCCCCGCTTTATAACACTGGGCGATGAAGCCACGCTCGATCTGTCGATCCACAACGTCGAAGGACCGGCAGGGGCCCATAAGGTCGCCCTCAGTCAACAACCGCTCGATGCCGCAAAGGGCGAAGCGGTCAGTCTGATGAGCCGTGATTTGCCTTTGGGTTCGGGTGAACGCAAGGGCGAGCGCATTGCCGTCAAGCCCGCCGACGTCGGCACGCAATCCTACGAAGTGCGTGTAACGGGTGCTGGCGGCGTCGATGTGTTCCGCCGGTTATCGTTCGATGTGAAGCCGCCAGCCGGCGATATCAAGCGCACAACAGTCAAAGAGCTTGCCGCGAAGGGCGGCAAGCTGACACTGTCGAAAGACCTGATCGCGGGTCTTATTGCCAGCCGCTCGCGGGTGAATTTGAGCGTCGGCCCCACGGCACGTCTCGATGTACCAGGCCTGTTAAGCGCGCTCGACCGCTATCCTTACGGCTGCGCTGAGCAAACCGTCTCCCGCGCGCTGCCGCTGGTTTATGCCAACGCCGTTGCCGCCAGCATCGGCATCGCGCCCGACGCCGAGTTGAAAGACCGCGTGCAGAAGGCTGTCGAACGCGTGTTCGAGTTGCAGGACAGTTCCGGCGCCTTCGGAATCTGGGGCGGCGGATCGGAAGACCTGTGGCTGACGGCCTATGTCACAGACTTCCTGACACGCGCCAAGGAGACCGGCTTTGCGGTGCGCACCATCCCGTTCAACCAGGCGCTCGATCGCCTGCAGAACTTCATCGCCAACGCCAAGGATTTCGATACAGGCGGTGAAGATCGCGCCTATGCCCTTTATGTGCTGGCACGCAACAGCCGCGCGCCGGTTGGCGAGTTGCGCTACTACGCCGACACGCGCCTTGACCGGTTTGCAACCCCGCTTGCTAAGGCTCAGCTCGGCGCTGCCCTCTCGATGATGGGCGATAAGGATCGCGCCGAGAAGGCCTTCACGGCGGCGCTGTCTATGTTCGATGCGCTGGATGCTTCGAAGTCTCTCGCCCGTAACGACTATGGCTCGATGTTGCGCGATGGCGCTGCCCTCGTAACGCTGGCGTCGGAAACGGGAATCTCGAAGGCGGAAGCCCCGCGCCTCGTCAACGTGATCGCGAAGGCTTATCTCAATCGCACCTACACCTCGACGCAGGAGCAGGCCTGGATGCTGCTCGCCGCCAAGGCGCTGGGCGATCAGACGAAGCAGACCAAGTTGAGCATCGCTGGACAGCCGGTAACGGGCTCTATCCTGCGCTCGCTCACCGCTGAGGATCTGGAAAAGGGTATAGAAGTGACGAACGGCGGCGATACGCCAACCGATGCTGTCATCAGCGTAATCGGTGCGTCGCTGACGCCCGAGCCCGCGATTTCCAAAGGCTTCAAGATCGAGCGCAGCTACTACACGTTGGATGGCAAGCAAGTCGATATGAAGAGCGTCACGGGCGGCACTTCGGAACTCAAGCAGAACGATCGCTTGGTGGCCGTCGTTCGCATCGAGAGTGACGAAGCGCACGGCCGCGTGCTTCTGGTCGACCGGTTGCCAGCGGGCCTTGAGATCGAAAACCCGCGTCTTGTCGACAGCGGCAGTGTCTCGACGCTGCCCTGGTTGAAGTCGGACTTCACGCCCGAGCACAGCGAATTCCGCGATGACCGGTTTGTGGCCGCCTTTAATCTTAGCTCGGCTTCGGCGGGTTCATCGAGCGATGCGGAGTCAAGCAGTGACGATGGCACCTCTGATGAGCCGGAAAACAACGGCGATGCCACCGCTGAAGCCCCGGCTGAAACGGCGAGTGACGCTGCCGCCTCGGCAACCGTTGCCTACATCGTGCGCGCCGTGACGCCGGGCAAGTTCATCCATCCGGCGGCGACCGTTGAAGACATGTACCGCCCCGAGCGCTACGCGCGCACGGGAGCGGGCTCACTCAACATCTCAGCGAAGTAGAGTGATGGTGATGGGTGCGCGAAAATCCGGCGCGGCGACGGCAACAAACGCGAGGCGGCTGATGCGCTGGCTCGTGGCCGCCTGCGCGGTGGCGGGTCTCGTTGGCGTCGCGGGGATCGCCGCACTCCGCCTCGCCAAGGACCAGATGGGCCCGCCACCTATTGAGGCCGCAGACGCACTTTCAACCATCGTCACCGACCGGCACGGCAACCTGCTGCGCGCCTTCACCACGCCCGATGGCCGCTGGCGCTTGCCGGTCGAACCCGAGGCTGTCGATCCGCGCTATCTTGCGATGCTCATGGCGTTCGAAGACCGGCGCTTTTATCAGCATCCCGGTTACGACATACAAGCCTTTGGCCGCTCGGCGCTGGCCATGGTCCGCCATCGCCGCATCGTTTCGGGCGGCTCAACGCTGACCATGCAGGCCGCCCGTCTGCTGGAAGGCCGCCACGAACGCACAGGCGCGGGTAAACTTCGCCAAATCGTGCGCGCGCTGCAGCTTGAAGAGCGGCTCTCCAAGAAAGACATCCTGCGCATTTATCTGCGGCTGGCGCCGATGGGCGGCAACATCGAGGGCACGCGCGCGGCCTCGCTCGCCTATTTCGGCAAGGAACCGCAGAGGCTGTCGATTGGCGAAGCAGCTCTTCTCGTCGCCATCCCGCAGTCGCCGGAAGCGCGGCGGCCGGACCGCAATTCGCCAAAAACGAAAATCGCGCGCGACCGGGTGCTCGACACGGCGGTTGAAGCGGGCGTGATCACGCAGGCTGAAGCGATCCGCGCCAAGGATGAGCCGGTTCCAACGCTACGCCGCGAGTTTCCGAAGTTCGCTCCGCATTTGGCCGAGCAGGAAGTTCTGGCCAAGCCCCAGACCACGGTTCACCGGCTGACCATTGATCGCGAAATCCAAGGCCAGTTCGAACAGCTTGCCAGCGAGCAAACCAAACTCATCGGCGAGAAGCTGTCGTCCGCCATTTTGGCGGTCGACAATGCAACGGGTGAAGTGCTGGCGTATGTCGGCTCGGCCGGCTATCTCGATAGCTCCCGGTCTGGAGCCATCGACATGGTGCAAGCCGTTCGCTCGCCGGGCTCGACCTTGAAGCCGCTTATCTATGGTCTTGGCTTCGAAGCAGGCTTGGCGCATCCCGAAACCCTCATCGAAGACCGGCCCACGCGCTTTGGTCTTTATGCGCCTGAAAACTTCGATGAAGAATTCCACGGTACCGTTACGGTGCGTCAGGCGCTTGGCAACTCGCTCAATATTCCAGCGGTCAAGATGCTGGCTGCTGTCGGACCGGGCAAGCTCGTTGGCCGCATGAATCGCGCCGGAATGGCCACCGTTTTACCATCGGACGCACAACCCTCGCTCGCGATCGCGCTGGGGGGCTTGGGAATGCGGCTGCAGGATTTGGCACAGCTCTATACGGGTCTCGCACGCGGTGGCGAACCCGTCGCGCTATCGTGGGTGAAGACCGATGCCGCCAAGCCGGTCGTCACGTTTGCGTCTCAGCGCGAGGCCGCCCGCCGCCGCTTGTTGTCGTCCGTCGCCGCTTGGTATGTGACCGACATTCTCAAAGACGCCCCGCCGCCAGTTAATTCCAAGAGCGGGCGCATCGCCTACAAGACCGGCACATCGTATGGCTATCGCGATGCCTGGGCCATTGGCTACGATGGCCGCCACACGATTGCGGTTTGGACCGGCCGTCCCGATGGTTTGCCAACGCCCGGCCTCATGGGCCGCAATGCGGCGGCGCCCATGCTGTTTGATGCCTTTGCGCGCATTGCGGTCACGCGCACGCCGTTCAAGCCGGCCCCGTCTGGTGCGCTTCGTGTCAGCAGCGGCGCTGATTTGCCACCGCCGTTGAAGCGCTTCCGCGATGGCCCCGACGATGTGGCCCAAGGGCCGTTCTTGGAGCCGTCAGTTTTGATTGCGTTCCCGCCCGACCGCGCGGAACTCGATGTTGAAGAGCGGGAAGACGAACCGCTGGTGCTCAAGGCCGAAGGCGGCGCGCTGCCGCTGACGTGGCTCATTGATGGCGCGCCGATTGCGTCGGATCCGCACGCGCGCGACGTTTCCTGGCAGCCGGATGGCAAAGGGTTTGTCAAAGTTCAGGTGGTCGATGCCAAAGGCACCGTCGACCGCGTCACTGTGCGGCTGCGTTGAGAGGCGACGGAGGCGCGCAAACGGAGTAGGGAACGAAGGTGTGCTTCAGTTCTCGAAAACGGTGATGTCATGACAACGGCCTCTTCGCGCCATGCACTCGTTGCAGGCGGTCTTTTCATTGCACTGGCGATTGCTGGTTGCGATGGCAGCAAGACCGCTGGTGACCAACCGTTGCCACCCCTCGGCGCCAACATCAATGAAACGTCTGTTTCCGGCATATCGTCCGGAGCGTACATGGCCGGGCAGTTTCAGCTCGCACACGCAAAGCAAGTAACAGGCGCGGCCATCATTGCCGGCGGGCCGTGGGGCTGCGCCGAAAGCGCATTCTCCGGCATGATGATGCCGGGCATGGGCGGAGAGATGCTGAACATCAACAAGGCCATCAACGGCTGCATGGCGAATAAAATGGCAGCGTTCGGCGTGCCCGATGCTGCGGGTCTGGCAGAAAAGGCAAAGCGGAAATCGGCAGACGGCGCGCTCGATCCGATTTCCGAAGTGTCCGCCGACCGCGTCTATTTGTTCACCGGCAAACAAGACCGCACCGTGGTGCCGGAGATCGTGCAGTCCGCGCGAAAGTTCTATGCTGGTCTTGGCGTGCCTGATGCCAACGTGCTTTTTGAGAGCAGCTATCCGGCAGGCCATGCGTTCGTCACGGACGACGCCGGGCTCTCCTGCGAAAAAACCGGCGAGCCCTATGTGGTCGATTGCGACTATGATCAGGCTGGCGCGCTGTTGAAGCACATCTATGGCCCGCTCAATCCGCGTGCGAGCTCTCTGAGCGGCACCCTATCGGAATTCGATCAGCGCCCCTACACAGAGAAGCTCGGCTCTCATGGCTTGTCGGGCACGGGCCTCGTCTACGTGCCGAAGGCGTGCGCCGCCGAAAAAGGCTGCCGTGTGCACATTGCCTTTCATGGTTGCGCGCAAAACCGCATGACGGTCGGGGAAGACTTCGCGCGGGGCAGCGGCCTCGCCCGCTGGGCCGACACCAACAAAATCATCGTGCTGTTTCCGCAAACCGCCACGCTTCCATCAAACCCGCAAGGCTGCTGGGATTGGTGGGGCTATACGGGCGAGAACTTCCTGACGCGCGATGCCAAGCAGGTGGTGGCGGTGGAGCGGATGCTGGTGCGGTTGGGGGAGTGAGGGCACACCAAATCGTGTATTCGGATGACTGGCGATGAGCGGCCACATCGCCTAATCATGGCGCCACCACTGCACCTTTCGCCACTTGGATCATCTCATGACCACGCCCCGCTTTGAGCTTTATTCCTTCTGGCGCACGGCCGCGACCTACCGCGTGCGTGTGGCGCTCGCCTTGAAGGGCCTCAGCTGGCAGGAGCACAATATCAACCTCGATGCCGGCGAGCAGCGGAGCGAGGCGTTTCTCAAAGTTAATCCGCTTGGCGGCGTGCCCGCGTTGATCGATCGCGAGGGCGTCTCAACCGCGCCCATCACGCAGTCGATCGCCATTCTGGAATATCTCGAAGAGGTGGCGCCGTCTCCGGCGCTGCTGCCCACGGACCCCGCAGGCCGTGCCCGCGTGCGCGCCATTGCATTAGCGCTTGCCGCTGATACGCATCCGCTCATCACGGGGCGTATCAAGAAGTACTTGGTCGCCAACGCGAGTTTCGACGATGACAAATTCCGCGCTTGGCAGACCCACTGGCTGACGCTCGGATTGCAGGCCGTCGAGAAGCGATTAGCGAGCGAGCCCGAGACGGGAACATGCTGTCATGGCGACAGCGTCACCCACGCTGACATTTGCTTGGCGAGCCTTTTGGCCGTCGCGCCGATCTTCAAGATAGACATCTCAGAAATCCCAACAATCCGCCGCATCATGCTGCCCGTTATGAGCCAAGATGCGTTCGTTCAGGCGGAACCCTTACTGCAGGAAGGGGCACCGAAGGCATGAGTGGGGAGCAAGTGACGAACCGTTCGGGCCTGCAATGATAATGACTTCGAGCATTTTAGTATGCTCAAATATTCTTCCTGTTATCCGCACTGCTTTGGCGCTTCAAAGCCGGCCATCCAATCTGTAAAGTCCATTTTTACGGAAATCAGGGGTTGCCTCTCCACGATAGCCAAGAATTCTGTCGAGCGACCCCACCAGTCTTTAATATAAAACGTTTCAGTTCCTGAATACGTTAGATAGTAACCGTCTGGAACCCATTGTCCCTTGTTTAAAGGTGAGACGACAGCGACTGCTAACAACCCAAAAATTATGCGGTCGCTTAACTGCAATTTGCCACGCTCAACAATTAAGTGAGTTATGCAAGGAGGCCCAGAAGCGTCTGGAATAAGTTGAAATCCGTCGGGAAGTTCCTCTCCGTGGCCATGGCTGCAACGATGAATACCATAGATGACATCTGCCAAGTCAGGCTGTCCACCGACAGCTTTGGGTGCTGAAACCTTCACTGGGAATCGGGTTTCATGCAAATTCATACATGGCGCGCCCATTGGCCCAAGAATATTGTAGTTCTCTCTTAGAAGCTTCGTAAAACGAGCATTGGAGCCGAGTTCGGGAAATACCTTTTTTGCGGTTCCATCAACAGCGTTGCATGCATGAAGCATTGACGCTTCGGACTCTCCAAGCTTCCAGTCATCAATTGCTTTACGAACGGAGTTCCCGACATTCATAGTGACTATCCTGATTGATTGAGAGTCAGTCATTCAGAATATCTGATTGGATTGGCTTTGTGCAAGGCTCAACAGCTATCAATTAAATTGCTCACTCACCCCAACGCCTCGTTCGCGGCCTTTTGCTTTTGCAGTTCCGGGGCAAGCCCCGACGCTGCGACCGTCTCCGCATCCAGATACAACTGCCCGCCCATCTCTTTGAACTTGACTGACATTGCATCCATTCCTTCTTGCCGCTCCAGCGCAAGCGCTGACGCGGTTCCAACTTGCCGCTCCAGCGCAAGCGCTTCGTCGGCACCCGCCTGCGGATCAATCGCGCCCACTTCCTCCTGGATTTCCGCAATCGCCTCACCCACGCGCTCATTCTGCTGGCGCGCATAGTCGCGCACGTCCTGCGTGATCTTCATCGAGCAGAACTTTGGCCCGCACATGGAGCAGAAGTGCGCCACCTTGTGCGCGTCTTTGGGCAGCGTTTCGTCGTGATATGAGCGCGCCGTGTCGGGATCGAGCGACAGGTTGAACTGATCTTCCCAGCGGAAATCAAAGCGCGCGCGGCTTAGTGCATCATCGCGCAACTGAGCTGCCGGGTGGCCCTTGGCCAAATCGGCTGCGTGCGCTGCCAAGCGATAGGTGATCACGCCCGTTTTCACGTCGTCGCGGTTGGGCAAGCCGAGGTGTTCCTTCGGCGTCACGTAGCACAGCATGGCGCAGCCGAACCAGCCGATCATGGCGGCCCCGATGCCCGATGTGATGTGGTCATAACCGGGCGCGATGTCGGTTGTGAGCGGGCCTAACGTGTAGAACGGTGCTTCCCCGCATTCGCGCAATTGCTTGTCCATGTTGATCTTGATCTTGTGCATGGGCACGTGGCCTGGGCCTTCGATCATCACTTGGCAGCCCTTGTCCCAGGCGATCTTGGTCAGTTCGCCAAGGGTTTCAAGTTCGGCAAACTGTGCGCGGTCGTTTGCGTCGGCAATGGAGCCGGGGCGCAAGCCGTCGCCCAGTGAAAAGCTCACATCATACTTGCGCATGAGATCGCAAATCTCATCGAAGCGTTCGTAGAGGAAGCTTTCCTTGTGGTGCGCCAGGCACCACTTCGCCATGATGGAGCCGCCGCGCGAGACGATGCCGGTCACGCGGTTTGCGGTGAGCGGAATGTAGGGCAGGCGCACACCGGCATGAATCGTGAAGTAATCGACGCCCTGTTCGCACTGCTCAATAAGGGTGTCCTTGTACATCTCCCACGTCAGCTTCACCGGATCGCCGCCGCATTTCTCGAGCGCCTGATAAATGGGAACCGTGCCGATGGGCACGGGGGAGTTGCGCAGGATCCATTCGCGCGTGGTGTGGATGTTGCGGCCAGTGCTCAAGTCCATGACGGTGTCGGCACCCCAGCGGATGGCCCACACCATCTTTTCGACTTCCTCTTCGATGGAGGACGACACGGCGGAGTTGCCAATGTTGGCGTTGACTTTCACAAGGAAGTTGCGGCCGATGATCATCGGCTCTAATTCCGCATGGTTGATGTTCGCCGGAATAATGGCGCGGCCGCGCGCGATCTCGTCGCGCACGAATTCGGGCGTGATGTGCTCGGGCAACGCCGCGCCGAAGCTCTCGCCATCCTTGAGTGCGTGCGCCGCGCGTTCGAGAACCTCCGTGCGGCCAAGGTTTTCGCGATGCGCGACGTAGATCATTTCGTTGGTGATGATGCCCGCGCGTGCAAATTCGTATTGGGTGACCGGTGCCGCGTCCCCTCTCCCCATCGCGACCGTGTCGCGGATGGGGAGAGGGTTAGGGTGAGGGGCGAATGCTGGGTGAGGGGCAGCCGCTTGCGCCGGAGCCTGTTGTTGCCCCTCACCCCAACCCTCTCCCCGCGCGCGGGGAGAGGGGGAAGTGGCCCGCATTGGCTTTGGCTTGTTCGGGAAATCGCGCGCGGCATGTGCACCCGTCACGTTGCCGTTGTCTTCCGGGCGGATCTCGCGGCCCGCATAGGTCTCAACGCCACCGCGCGCTTTGATCCAAGCCTCGCGATGGCGCGGCAGTCCCTTCTCAACGTCGATGGCCGCTTCTCTATCCGTGTAGGGACCGGACGCATCGTAAACGCGGAACGATGCTTCGGCAGGGTCCGTCAGCGCGATTTCGCGGAAAGGTACCCGAACATCATCAGCGCCCTCCGGCACGGAGTAGACTTTTGACGACCCTGAAATCGGCCCGGTTGTCACCTTGGGGATCATCAGGTCGGCAGGCCGGGTGGGCTTGTTCATGGTGTGCCTCTTTGCGATTTTGTTTTCGTTGCCGCTTTTGCGGGCGCGGCCGATGCGGCCGGTTGATTGAGGTTCAATTGTTTCTGGAGCGCTTTCGAAAGGCCGAGCGACACGAGCCGGTGGCTCTCGCGGATCGCGTCTTTCAGCGCCGCATCGTTCAAGGTTTGCGGCGACGTGCGCTGCAGCCAAGACATGCCGCGTGAGGCGAGATAGGGCGCGGGCCGCATGCCGCTCGCGTCTTTCAGCATTTCGAATGTAAGCTCGGAGCACTTGTAGCTGACGGAAAGGGCCGTTGCCTCGTTCCACCCGCCGATGGCAAAGACCTTGCCGCCAACTTTCCAGACATGCGCCCCGCCCCACTGCACAACGTGCGTTGTGTGGGGCAGCGAAACGCAAAATGCGTTGAATTGGTCGATAGTCATCGCCCGTCCTTTGCGCCGGCATGACCCGGATCAAGTTCAAAGGGTTTTCGCGTGTCTTTACGCGATCTCAGCCGGACCACCGGCACCCCTGGGTGTGAGAGCAGAGTGGGGCCGGGGGGCGAAAAAGGCAAGGGGTGAGGAGCGAAGTCGTTTGCATGTGCCTTGATGGTAGGCAAACCCAGTATTCCGGCGCCTTCTCACCACAGTGCTATGCCGATATGCACCAGGCTGGCCCTGCGCTGCAAACTCTCATTTGACGCCATAGAACTACTGCTCCAAGGTTTCGCCGTTGATTTGGCGCGCCCCGGGGGAACTGCGGCGCTCGGGGGATAGTGACGAATGACAGACACAACGACAACCCAGACCGGCCGCTGTTTGGCCTGCACAGCGGCGCCCGTTGCGGCCGTGTTGGCCCTGAGCGTCAGCGCTGCAACACCTGCGCATGCGCAAAGTATTGATGAAAACATCAACACGGCCATTGCGACGATTTCCGCCCCGTTCGTCAATTTCATCTTCTCTCCATTTCCTGGAACGGACTTCCCATGGATCGTGCTGTGGCTTGTGGTGGCAGCGACCATTTTCACGGTCTATTTTGGTTTCATTCAGTTCCGCGCCTTCGGTCATGCCGTTGCGCTGGTGCGCGGTGATTACGCGAACCCCGATCACGCCGGAGAAGTCACGCACTTTCAAGCTTTGGCCACGGCTTTGTCTGGAACCGTGGGGCTTGGAAACATCGCGGGTGTCGCCGTCGCGATTGCAGTCGGCGGGCCGGGCGCCACGTTCTGGATGGTGCTGGCGGGGCTGATGGGCATGGCGTCGAAGTTCACCGAATGCACGCTGGCAGTAAAGTACCGCAATGAATATCCCGACGGCACGGTCTCGGGTGGGCCTATGTACTACTTGTCAAAGGGCTTTGCGGAAAAAGGCTTTCCACTTGTTGGGCGCGTGATGGCGGTGATCTTCGCCATATTGTGCGTGCTGGGCTCGATTGGTGCAGGCAACATGTTCCAGGGCAACCAGGTGCATGCGCAGCTAGTGTATGTTTCGGGTGGGGACGCCAGCCTTCTCAATGGTCAAGGCTGGATTACAGGCGTTGTGATGGCTGCGATTGTTTTTGCGGTGATCGTGGGAGGTATTCAGTCGATAGCCGCATTTGCCGAGAAGATCGTGCCGGTTATGGCGTTTCTCTATGTGGGTACATCGCTGGTGATCCTGGGTATGAATGCCGATAAGCTTCTGTGGGCGTTCGGCCAGATCTGGACCGGCGCCTTCACGGGTGCCGGGGTAGCAGGCGGCGCACTCGGCGCCCTGATCCAAGGGTTCCGGCGCGCGACGTTCTCAAACGAAGCCGGTATCGGCTCAGCCGCGATTGCGCACTCCGCGGTCAAGACCAATGAACCAATTACAGAGGGCTTCGTTTCGTTGCTTGAGCCGTTCATTGATACGGTCATCATTTGCACGATGACAGCGCTGGTAATTGTCGTCACAGGCGTGCTGCAGGTCGACCCAGCCACCGGGCTCTATATTTGGGATGCTGAGGCCGGCCGCATCGCGACGGAAGGAAATTTGACTGGCGTCGCACTGACATCCGTCGCTTTCGCAAAGGGGTTTAGCTGGTTCCCCTATCTGCTCGCGGTGGCAGTTATGTTGTTTGCCTTCTCGACCATGATCTCGTGGTCGTATTATGGATTGAAGGCGTGGACCTACTTGTTCGGGGAGGGCAAAGGCACAGAGCTTGTCTACAAGCTCATGTATTGCGGCTTTGTGGTCGTGGGGGCGGCGATCAATTTGTCAGCTGCAATCGACTTTGCTGATGCGGCCGTGTTCGCTATGGCTCTCTGTAACATCACCGGGCTCTACGTGTTGATGCCCGTTGTAAAGCGGGAATTGGACAGCTACTGGGCGCGGCTCAAGAACGGCGAAATCCGCAAGACAAACGGGGCTCCGGTGCGGGCCTGAGGCCGCCTCGGCCGGAACAGCAACGATCCGTGGTCGACATTGCGAGCGTGAGTTCGTTACCAATAGCGGCAGTATCGCGGCTAGTGTGGTGCGTTCGATAGTTTTCTATTCGAAATCCGCCTGAAATGTTTGGTTTGTTCCTGAGCAACTCAGAGAGTGAGTGTGCCTTGATGACCGGCGCCCTTCAACTCAGATATCGAAGTAAGTAGCGGGTGAGAACGTCCGGGCGTCTGCGTCCTTGCCGTCGAACCCTCGGCAGTTGGTCAGCACGCGCGTACCGCCGATGGTGTAGCTTTTCCTGATGTGGGTGTGGCCATGCACCCAAATCGGCACGTTGCCGAGCGCGGCGATGGCGTTGTCGAGATCGCTCGCATAGGCCCCGTCGAGACCGTTGCCGGCGAATGCGGGATTGATCCCGTGCCGGCTCGGCGCGTGATGCGTGATAACGACCGTCGGTTTGAACGGATTGGCAGTGAGGCACCGGTGGAGGGCGGACCAAGATGCGTCGAATGCATCGGCCGCGTCCTCCGGGCGGAACTTGGTCAGCATTGTTTCGCCATCGGAACTGACGGTCAGCTTTCTGACGAAGAAATATTCGCCCATGCGGCGGCGCACGCCGTTCAGAGCGGCCGGGCTCCGGCTTTCGAAGTCCGACCAGAGCGTCGAGCCGAAGAAACGCACGCCGTCCAAGTTTACGCAGTCGTTATCGAGAACAGTGACGCCGGGCAGATGCTGCCGCAGCAGGCCGATGGTCTCGTCGAACACTCCGTCATAGTGATCGTGGTTTCCGGCGAGGAGCAGGACATGTGGGAAATTTGCGACCGCGCTCTCGGCAAAGCGCATCACCCTGGCGCGTTGATCGATGCTGTATTTGTCGCCTCTCGCAGGATCGAGACAGCGGGCGTGACACAGATCACCGGCAACGATGAGCACGTCGCCCTTGGGCAGCTTCCATTGGAAGTCCTGGGATTCCAGATGCAGGTCGCTGATGTAGTGGCAGCGCATGACGGCTCGACCTCACGAATCGATGGAGCCGTGACTATGGGAGCGCCGTTGCGCGTTGTCGGTTAAGGGGCGTTAACCATTGGCCACGAGGGCGGGAAACCAACCGTGTTTACGGGAGCATCATCTAAAATATTTTTCCGACGCGCATCGCGTGATTTCTAGTGAGCAACAGACTCACCCGAGCACATAGCAGAACCTGCCAACGCCCGATTTTTTGCTACCCATGTGCTACCCAGAGCCCCTTTTTGGAAGTTTGCGAATTCAGCTAAGTGCTTGAAAAAGTTGTTTGCGAGGGCTCGAAGCCACTTATACCGAACAGCTGTTTTCGTGCCGCAAGTTCGCCGGGGTGGGCCCCAGTAACTTGCGGCGGCACCTCCTCAGGCGACTGATCGTAAGGGTAAGGTACCTCGATAGCGCAATGTTCGCTGGTGACACTTCAGGTTCGGGGGTCAACGGTGAACCGAGGCGCCCCTGCTCGACAGGTCTTGTGGCACTTTATACGCGGTCGTGTCCACCGACTACCACCGCTGATCACTCGGTAGCCGACATCGAGAAGCGTGCACCACGAGTTGGCTGAGGGCCACTTGCACTCCTGGCAATCTCACCCAAGATTTGACGGCTTTCACCCGAAGCGGTCTTGATCCCGTCTTGTCATCATCACGTCCGCACGTCAGGGTACGCTCTATTAGCGCTGTCATTGCAGGTGGGGGTGTTTGATGCTGCGTCTCAGCGGGCTTTTAGCGGCAATTTGGCTGGCGTGGCTGCTCGCATTCTCGCCGATAGTGATGGCGCAGCAAGGCGGCGAAGCCGACGCACTCAGCGCGCAGGTCATCAAGCTCTATGGTGAAGGCAAATACGCCGAGGCGATCCCGATTGCTGAAAAGGCGCTTGCGATCTCAGAAAAAGCCCTCGGCCCCGAGCATCCCTCGGTCGCCACCGGCCTCAACAACCTGGCCTTGCTGTACCAAGCCCAAGGCCGCTACAGCGACGCCGAGCCGCTCTCTAAGCGCTCACTTGCGATCTCAGAAAAAGCCCTCGGCCCCGAGCATCCCACGGTCGCCACCGGCCTCAACAACCTGGCCGGACTGTACGAGAGCCAAGGCCGCTACAGCGACGCCGAGCTGCTCTATAAGCGCGCCCTCGCCCTCCGCGAAAAAGCCATCGGCCCCGAGCATCCCTCGGTCGCCGCCAGCCTCAACAATCTGGCCGAACTGTACCGGGTCCAAGGCCGCTATGTCGAGGCCGAGCCGCTCTATAAGCGCTCACTTGCGATCTCCGAAAAAGCCCTCGGCCCCGAGCATCCCTCGGTCGCCGCCAGCCTCAACAATCTGGCCGAACTGTACCGGGCCCAAGGCCGC
>Ga0247836_1000647_pt1 | contig 63702 bp, 58 predicted proteins | sample LaCruzMarch2015__4_FD_187116 | JGI IMG/M metagenome (GOLD analysis project Ga0247836, IMG submission 187116) | Freshwater microbial communities from meromictic Lake La Cruz, Castile-La Mancha, Spain - LaCruzMarch2015_14m | ecosystem: Environmental > Aquatic > Freshwater > Lake | place: Spain... | reverse complement strand
GTGCTATGGATGGTGCTCAAGGAGGTGGAGGAGCTGCAGGTGCTCAGGCAGTAAATTCATTACTTACAGGTGAAGAAACCGGTGAATGGCACGTTATGGTTGGTAATCCTGCAAATCCTATAGTTTCTATTGGAAACTTGATTCTAGAAAAATCTGAATATCATTTACATGGTGCTTTAGGTGCTGACGATTTCCCCACGAAATTAACGGTTACTTGTACTTTAAAACCGGCTAGACCTAGAGATCGTTCAGATATGATGTCAATGTTCCATAGAGGAGGAAGAACTTACACGACATTGAGTCCAGCTGAAAAATATCCAGGAAATAAAAAAAATAAAGGAACTAAATCAAAATTCAAAAGTAGTTCTGCTCAAGCTAAACATAAACAAGTGGATCCTAAAGATGCAGAAGAAGCAGTAAACATGTTATTAGAAAGATTTCCGAATCACAAAAACGTTCATGAATTGTTAGCTCAATCAGCTCAAGGAATTTTTTAATAAAATTGAAGATATGTACTTAAAACTTATAGACTTAAAGGATGAAATGATTAGAGATGGTGTAACTATGATAGACTTTCTCGAACTTAATCTTGAAGTGAATTACATCTCGAGCGATTTTATCATTAAGAGTGTTATCCTCTTAGAAGAAAAACACCTATGTAGACCGGATCTAATTGTATGGGAAAATTATAGAAATTTAGATTATCTAGACGCATTTCTAAAATTCAATCAAATATCTAATCCCTTCTCGATGCAACTTTATGATGTAATAATTATTCCTAAAGAATCTACTCTACAAAAATCATATAAAAAAATAAATAGGAATTCGAAATTAATAAGGGACACTAAAGCTCTGTTTCTAGATCCAACTAGAGCTAGTAAAAAAGATATAGAAAGAATGAAACAACTTTCTAAGCTTTCTGCTAAGAGAAAAAATGGATCAGTCGAACCAAAACCGACTAATCTTTTAAGGCCAGGAGAAGTTCCGTTTAGTACAGACGGTAACAGATTGATATTTGCTCCTTCTGTTTCGAGTCCGAGATTTCCTACTTCTAACGATACTACACAATGAGTACATATGAAAGATCTATAGTCTCTATAATTGAACCGAGCTTTAAATTAGGAGCAACTTCTCAAGGCAAGATAGTTTTAGACGAAATTTTTATAACAGATACAGAGTCTAAAGAAGCCAAAGACACATATCAAGGTAATATCCGTCCTTTAGATACAAAAACTTCTTCTAGAGCAGGTTCTGCTATGCCTATTATTGCGATAAATTCCTTAATCTTAGCAGAAAACGAGATCGAAGATTTCGAAATAGATTTGAGCGATTCCATTCCTAAATTATTAATGAATTTTGTCGACAAAGCTAATCACTTCTCTATTGGTGCTCCTATAGACGGAGATGTTATTTCTATTTACATTAGACCCGGAGATGCAGACAATCAAAAACCTATAAGAATAGATTTTAACATAGTAAGGATTCTAGGAGATCCTGTTAATAAGTCTTATTTTATAGTAGGATCTATGAAAATACATAGATTCTTCTCGGAAACTTTTAAGTCATATCCAGAGAATACATCATTTGAACACCTAATGGATGTTTGTGAAGATATCGGTCTAGGATTTGCTTCTAATGAAACATCAACTGATGATAAAATGAAAAGAATTATTCCAGCGGAAACTTATGAAACTTTTGTTAATGAAACGACTTCTTCTACATATAAAGACGAAGATTCTTTTTTTGATTGGTATTTAGATCCTTATTACTATCTTTGTTTAGTTAATGTTAATAAACAATTTTCTCTAGAAGATAAAACTGAAGATGTTAATATATCTGATGCATTTCCTACTTCTGGTGCTCTTGCAGTAGGAGGAGACGAGAGAAATGATAAAGATGGTATTAAAGGTAGTTTAGTTCTTACTAATTTGAATAATATGGCAGGTAAAAATGTATTCATTGAGGCATATAATTTTGAAAATAATTCAGGTTCTGTTTGGTTAAATAATGGTTATCTTCGATATGCTCAATGGTTAAATATAGAAGAAGAAGATATTGAATATCAAAAAGCATTCGTAGATCCTTTTACTACGAAAGGATCAGAAGAAAACTTTAGACTTCTAAAGGGTCGAAAGGCTGATGGTCCGCCTAATTTTCCAAAACCGCTTTACTTAAAAGAATCCAGGTATAAATGGATGGGTAAACAAGGAGGAAACTCTTATGGCGGTAATGTTCATGATAATTATTGCTACGCTCAAGTTCTTAATCATCAAAATCTAGAAGAACTTAAGAAAACTAGATTAATTGTAGATTTAGCTGGAATGAATCATTATTTGTATAAATATCAAAGGATTCCTGTGATAATTTATGAATCTTCAGTTAATCAAAATGCTGCAAATATGCAAACTAGAGATAAAGCTTTAGGTGAATCTGAAGGAACAAAAGATCCAAACACACAAACAGGGATGTTCGCAGGAGCTGGTAATGTATCTTCTAATGAAAAAAGTAAACCGGATCCTACTAATGGACCTCAACCTGAAGTTCAAGATCAAATAAAAAATGAATTTTTAAGTGGTTATTATGTTATTGCTGATATGAAATTTACATACGTAACTGGTTCTGGTGTAAAACAGAGATTAACTTTAATAAGAAGAGAATGGCCTATACCAGCTAAACATTCACAACAAGGATAAAAATAAAGACTAAATATGCCAGCTTTTACAAGATATGCCGATCCGGCAATGAATACTTTTAAGAAGACTAATATGTATTATGAAACTGATCCTTTTTTACGATATCAAGATCCAACATATTTAGGATTCAAATTTTTCTTCTTATTTGATCAACCTGGATGTGGACTTCTATCGGAATTAGATCTGCCTAATACTGCTCTACGATATCTGATCAACAGAGGTTATAATTCAAAAGCTGAATATCTTATTAAATTCATACAGCTTTTTAAGAAAATAAATCAAAAAACACCTTGGTTTTTTCAATCAATCGAGGGATTAGATGAAGCATGGAAACACCTTTATCAAGATCCAGCTTTCAAACCTATTCTTTCGGCTGATAGAAAAATAATCATAAATTGCTTAGATGAATCCGTTGATATGAGAATGACTGCTCTTATGGACTTATATCGAAAAGCCTGCTTTGATTGGCCAAATAGACGGGAAATTGTTCCTCTTAATCTTAGAATGTTTAAAGCTTCAGTTTATGTTTATGAAGGTAGATCATTTAATAAATGGGGGTTCCCTTTCTCTATGTCTCAATATGGTGCAGCTGCAGAAGCAATGATTCCAAATATCTTGAAGCAAGGTAAGAATGAAATGGATAAGTACTTCGGTCCAGACCCTGTGGATAATAGTGTTATAGGTAATATCATATCTGGTGCAAAAGAAGAAGGATTCAAAGGTGCATTAGGTGGATTAATGGACAAAAAATCGGATGTTATAAATGATAGTATTTCTAGAATACTTTTCAATTTTGAGTATTGTGAATTTTTACCGGATGAATCAAACGGAACAGTAGCAAGTGTATCAAATAAAGACTTTGTACTTAAAGCTCAAAAAATAGCATTTAGTTATAGAAATGTCGGTGAAGATAACATATACAGATTTCATCATGATAAAAAGGTTACTGACTTTATTGTTAGTTCTTTAGATGGTCTCGCTTTAGATAAGCCTAGTCTACTTCAAAATGTTCCGGATGCTGCTGGACCTTATATAAATGGTGCAATAGCTCAAGGAATGTCACAACTCCAACAAGTTCTTTCTAGCACATTAAACAATTTATTTTTAGGTAATGTATATGGATTCAATCCTGCAGGTGCAGTATCATCATTAGTAAATGGAGGAGTTAGTGGAGCTATATCTTTAGTAAATGAAATAGGTAAAAATTCTTCAAAGGATAATAACACTAAAGATCAAGAAAATGGATTTGCAGATAATCCTCTTACAACTTTCGAATCTTCTTCTGGTGATGGAGTAGGAAGAAATTCATCCTTACTAAACAAAAAAAATTCATCTAAAGCAACGACTCAAGGATCTTCTCCCGAAAATCCTTCATTAAGTAATAATAGTAATGAATTTGGGAAAGCTAAATTCTTTGATGATTTCGTTCCTTCTTTGAGTAATGAAAATGATGTTGATCCTACTACAGGAAATTATGGAGAAGGTTCCGCTTCATTGAATAATGATTAAGTAAATTACATATAAATAGAGTATGCCTTTAAAGAACTATTGGAAAGACGATTTAGATTCAACTGCCTGGTTAGGTGAAGTTGTTGATGTTGCGGACCCTCTTAAAATAGGTAGAGCTAAAGTAAAAGTCTTTGGTAAATTCGATGAAATTCCAAATGATGATATTCCGTGGGCTTATCCAGGTACAAGTAACACTGGAGGATCTGATTCAGGAGGTGGTTTCTTTTCGGTTCCTAAAGTAGGATCTATTGTTTCTATTCGATTTGATAACGGAAACATATATCATCCTGAATACTTCTTTAATCAAAAAATATCTGTTGAAGTTAAGGAAGAAATAGGAAACTCTTACGAAAACGCGCATATAATAGTTTATGATACCGTGACTGCCGGTGCCGTAAAAATCTTCTTTACTGAAGCTAAAGGACTTATGTTCGATTATCAACAGACACAAATCAATATAAAAAATGATAAATCTGTTCTAATTCAAACTGCTTCTGGTGATAGTAAAGTAGAGATTTTGGACGACGGAACCATGAATATCACACAAAAGAATGATATTAATATAACTACTGATAAAGCTGTAAACGTGAAAGCTAAAGATGTTATCATCGATCATGCGAGTACTATCGAATTAGGAAAGGGAGCAACCGAGAAAGTTATTCTCGGAAATAAATTTATGACCCTATTCAATTCTCATACACATGTCGGAAATTTAGGTGCTCCTACAAGTCCTCCAATTTCACCAATGACATCTGCAGAATTAAGTCAAATGAAAGTAGTAACTAAATAAATATGGCACTAATTAAATCCACATTAAAAACAGCATTAGAAAATACTCTAAAAACTGAATTAAAAAAAGATTCCGTAAAGACTTCCCTTCGTAAAAATCTAGACGGCGGAGCTTTATTAGGCGTTAAAACATCAGCTGTAAGTATAACAAAAGCACTTGGAAATATATCGAATGCTTCTATGGTAGTAGGTGCAGGAACCTCAGATAATGTTGCTTCTCAGGTAGTTGCTAAAGCTTTAGTTAAAAAAATAACAGCGAATGAATGGTCAAATGCTATATCAGATTCCATATGCGAATGGATGTCTTCGGATATTGCACCTATTCTCGCAAAAGTTATTTCAGATGAAGTAGATGCTTATCTTAAAAAAGCAATTGTAAAAGTTACAATACCACCTGGACTTGTTGCTCAAGGTGCTGGTCCGGCCGCTATACCAAATGCACTACCTCTCCCTATAACAGGAGACCCGCTTAATCCTATCCTCAATGGAGGACTCTCTTAATAATTTAATAACCCCTTAAAATAAAAATAAATGTCAAGATTACAAAAAGAATTACGAACTGAAGGTATTCCCGGATTTGATTGGATTTCCTATGAGGCTGATTCACCAAAATTAAAACAAAACAAATCAATCAAAAAACATTCTGGTGATAAAAGTAAAGTTTACTGTCATTTGCCATATGCACAAGATCTTTATGAGCAGTATTATGGTAAAACACTAGATCTAAAAGAACCATTAGAAGGTTCAGTTGTTAATGGTAAAGTTCTATCGGTCGGTGAAGAATTTGCTATTATCGATGTTAATTGGAGAGAAGATGCTATGTTAGATCTTTCTAAAGAGGATCCATCTTACTTAAAATATATTCAAGAAGGATTCCCTATTGAGGTTCTTATCGAAAGAGTTTCGAAAGTTCCAACTAGACATTCATTATCTATTCAAGCTTCATATTCTAAAAATATCCTATCTAAGAAGAAAGATGAAATTATGGCATCTGTCGGCGATCCAGTCGCTTATGCTGCTACAGTTAAAGAACTTATTCATGGAGGTTATTTCGTTGATATCGACGGAATTAGTTGCTTTATGCCAGGTTCGCTTGGTGGTATGAATAAGTTGGTTAACTTCGATTCATTAATAGGTAAAAATATCTACGTAGTTCCAATTAATTACTCGAAAGAGAAAGATTATATTGTTGTTTCTCATAGAGATTATCTTAAAACTCTCATCCCACAAAGCATTAAATCTTTACAGTTTGCAACTGAATACACAGGTTTTGTAACGGGAGTTAGTAAACACGGCGTCTTTGTAGAATTCAACGAATGTTTGACTGGTCTAATTGCTAAGAAAGATATTTCTAGTGATTCAATGGATGATTTCGAAAATCGTAGAATTAAAGCTGGAGATTCGATTAAATTCTATGTTTCGGAAATCATTGATAATGATAAAATTGTTTTGAGTCAATCATTACCTGAACCACAAATCAATGCATGGGACGATATAGAAAATCGTTTTAAGATTCCATCTATTGTAACAGGTAAAGTTAAAAGAGTTGTTCGATACGGAATCTTCGTTGAAATCGAACCAAAAATCGTAGGTCTCTTACACAAATCACATCTAGACGAAAATGATGAATTTGAGGTAGGTCAAGAAATAGAGGTAAAAATAGTAAAAATAGACAAAGAATCTAAGAAAGTCGACTTTACTATGTAATTAACTTGAATATATAGAAAAAAGAAGGTTACATTGAAATTCGATAGTCTATCATATTCCCCATTATTTGAAAACACTTTAGTGAGAATCATATCGGAATTTAATTCTGATATGACTCCTTCTAATGTATTAAAGGGGTTATCCAAAGCATTGAAACGAAAAGTTTCAACCGATGTACCTGGATCTTATAATGCTAACATAAGTCGAGGAGATGATGGAGTTTATCGTTTGGAAACTACATTCCTCACGTACAGAGATTCTAGACTTATTTGTCTTAATCTTTTTTCGTGGATTGAAAGAAATGGATTCACAGAAAAAAATAATAACTTCTTTGTTGATATTAAATTTATCGATAAAGAAGCAGGACCATTCAAAGGAACTCTATTTTTCAAGGGAATCTCTGTTGAAAAAATTGATAAACTAAAATTCATTCTAGAATTTAATGAAGATGCTGTTTATAAAGCATTTCCATCTAGAAAATATGGATTCAATACTAAGAGTATTCAGAAATTTGATATTAATCAAAGATTTGTTCCTAAAGAAGAATCTGTAGTAGATCCTAAATTTTATTCGGTTCCAGATACAAAAGAATGTGGAGTAAATTTCGAACTTTTAACAGAAGGATTCCTTAGACTTCAATATATAGGAGGTAAGGAATATGAAAAGAAACCTACTGAAATACTCGACATAATTAGTGAATTTTGTGTTGTTTCGTGGAATTCTACATTTAGATCTCAATACACAAAAGAAAATATCCTAAATTTTGAAAAACTTATTTTGAAACAAAATAAAATAAGAGAATCCTATTTAGATTACGCTGTATTCAAACAAAAATTTCCAAAAGTTAATTTCACAGTAGATTTATTAGAAAATCCAAAAACTCTAGATTATTATTATTCTGTTCTTAGGGATAGGATCTATGATTTCTTAATTTCAGCAAAATTCAAGGATAATGAATTAGAAATGAATTATGATACGACGCTTTCAGCTTTACAAATAAGAGATGGTGAGATTAAATCTACAGGAACTATCAAAGATATTGAATTTGTAAATTGTAAGATTCAATATGGTAATTTTCAAAATTGTGTTTTTTATGATTGTGAAATTACTGATTGTCGATTAATAGAATGTAACATTTATTTAGATTCTGTGGTTAATAGATGTTTACTAATCAATTCCATGGCAAATAGAACAATTGTGTTAAATAATACAGATGTTGATGGTATGAATTCTGTATTGAATGCTAAAATGAACGGTGGAGTTTTTTATAAAGGTAAACTAGGAATCTTTGCTGAAATAAGTAAAAATACTACAGTTATTCAATATGAAAGATTAAAACCTGGGTATTTTGTTGCTGGTGATACTGTAATAATTCCTACGAAAAAATATATTAAGCCATGAGTTTTGAATATGATAAATGTGAAAATGGTCAACCCTATACAACTGACGAATTTATCGCTTTAGTACAACAGGAAATATCTGTTGCTTGTGCATTGCCATTTACTGTTCCTGTTAAAGAGATTGAGAGAATTATTAAATTTTCTTCTGAATGGTTCTATAAAAAATACGAAGATGCCGTGGAAGAGAGATTTGTTATTATTCCAAAAACAATGTTTCAATCCGATGAATTTAAGAAGAGTCGAACAGTTACTGTTCCGGAATGTGTATTTTCTATTTTTGCTGTTAAAAAAATGAGAGAAGATTTCGGTAGAACTTACTCTTTCGATGGTACAGGTGACTTTGGTGTTGAACGTTTATTTCTATCTGATTCAGTTTCTATCGGACAGGGAACAGAAAACATGATGTATTATGTACTTAATTTATCTTGGTTAGATTTAGCGAATCACATAATCAATCACACTGTAAGTTATAATTATAATCGTAATTCTCATAAGTTATTCTTTTCAGGAGAAACTCCTGATAGAGATTGTGTTTGTCAAGCATATATAAAACTTCCATTTGAATTTCTTTTTGCTGATGAGATATTCTATCGATATGTTGTTGCTAAATGTAAGGTGCAACTTTCAAGAATTCTAGGTACATTTGCTTTTAATTTACCTGGAAATATAACAATTAATTATGATTTGATTCGAACTGAAGGAACTGATGAGATAACAAAAATAGAAGAAGAAATTAAAGCTGACGAAGGAATGGATTTCTTCTTTACATCAGGGGGATCATAGATTTGATCAAGAGTAACATTAAGATGACCTCTAGTGAACTAAAATAATAAAATAATAATATACTATATATGGCTTTGGATATCTATTTGAGACTGCCACAAGACCCAAATTACAATGCTAATTTTCTAGAAGTAGAAGATGACATTAGTAATTTTGTTCAAATGATAGAAATGTGTTTGACTACAATCCCTGGAGAAGTTCTAGGCGAGCCTGAATTAGGATGTAATCTTGAAGGATATCTATGGAATCCATATATAACAGTAGGAACAATAAAAAACGACATAATGTCACAGGTTAGAAGATTTTGCACTAATAGTCAACTTGCTATTCCTTTCAATGTAAATGTCAATTTCATCAGGGGGGATATCTCTGATTCGATTTTAGTTGACATAGAAGTTGATGGGAGGTCAGTTTTAGGAATTGCCGCATCCCCTAATCCTGATTCACAAATATCACTTAATGTATAAAGATGAGCAATAACATTCTAAGACCCAATAAACTTAAATTCGGAGAGATATTTCTACAAATAAAAAATTATCTTGTAGAAACCTATAATCAAACTGGGGATATATTCTCAGCAGCTTCTCCATATGGACAAATTTTAGTAGTAATGCAAAATTTCGTTCAGTTAATTTTCCTCTATTTAGAAGATTCATTAGTCGAATTAAATATCTACACTGCAACAAAAAGGCGATCTATATATGGATTTGCTAGACTTGCAGGACATAACCCAACTAGATCTATTTCTGCTGAAGGAACTATAAATGTAAAATGGAAACCTTCAATATCCGAAGTTAATTTCTCTTATGCTACCATACCTGACAAAACTGTAATAATTTGTGATTATAATGGCCTTCCTTATATTATTAGGATTTCTAATGATATGGATAATATAAAGATAAAAAAATCAGAAAGGTCTTTCATTCCTCTAAAAATTATTCAGGGATCTTTGGAACAACAAACAAAGACAGGAACAGGATTAGAACTTCAATCTTTCAGTATTTTAGCAAAGAAAGAAATTGATAATGAAAATATAAAAATAACTGTAAACGGCGACCCATATGAAATAGTCGATTCACTTTATGATATGACTAAAGGCAGTAAACAATGTATGGTTAAAACTGGACTGACTGATGGTATCGATATTTATTTTGGAAATCGAGATTTTGGAACTATTCCTAATAGAGGTGCTAATATAACAGTGGAATACATAACAACGGACGGATTTGGTGGTAACGTATTCGGTAAAACTGATGATATTACATGGAAATGGGCAGATCCTTTATACACAAATACAGGTGAAGAATTAGATCCAAATGAATACATTAACATTACTATAAACAAAACAATAGTTCTTGGAGCAGATGCTGAATCCCCTGAATTAACTAAGCTAATAGCTCCTAAAACAAGTAGATCTTTTGTTTTAGCTAATCCAGAAAATTATGTAAATTTCTTTTCGAGATTCAATTACTCGTATGTTGATGCTTATACAACCTATGATGATGAATATATCGATGATGATAACGTTATCTATCTTTTTTTAATTCCAAACATCGAAAAAAGACTCCAAAAAAATTCAGATTATTTTACAACAAATCTTATTAATTTCTATCTAGATGAAGATGAAAAAGCTGCACTTTATAGATATATTAATTCTTCAGGCCAACAAATCATATCTTCTGAGCTATCAATAATAAATCCCATTCTTACTAAATATGTTATGAATGTTTTTCTTAGAATTTATGATACTTCCAATCCTGTTTCCGTATCAAACGAAGTTACAACTCAAATAACAGATTATCTTCTAAGAGTAAAAAGAAGAGATAAAATTCCAAAATCGGATTTGATAGCAATTTTAGAAAACATAAAAGGAATCGATTCTGTTAATCTTTCTTTTATCTCAGAAGTTAATGAGAAGGCTATAATCGATGGATATTACTTCAAAAAAATAGAAAGTTTCGATGGAGTAAGAGGAATAAAAACTGTACAGGAAGTAAAAGTTTTAGTTCCTACCAATACCGATCCTAATATCGGATTAGATGATTTTGGCGATATTGTTATAGGTAAAAATGAAATGCCAGTTATGAGAGGGGGTTGGTATGATCGATTCGGTAATTATTTTGAAGATGGATTAAGCGATTCAACTTATTCATCAGTGAATATAATTGTTAAAGAAGTCATAAAAGAGACAATAGCTATTAAACAAATGAATGCAAATAAAACAGCACTTAAATAATGTATAAAGATTCAGTATACACAAAAATATATCAATCTAACGATAAGATAAAAGATACGGGTTATGATTATAGATCTGAAGGGATGATTAATAAATTCTTTTCAAATCGAATGTTTGGTAATCCTGGAATGGATGGATTTCTTAATAGAATCGAGCCTTATTTTATTGAAATGACAGATTCAGTTAAAGCTATTCAATTTTATAACAATTACACACTAGATAAAAACGACGGAAGCATAAATCTATAAAATGTACAAATATCTAAACTTTTTCAATAAAAAAGGTGAATACTGCAATTTCGAATACCTTGAAGCAAGTGATAAATGGGTTGGTCGTATAGATTTCAATACCGTATCAGAAGGTCTTATTGAAGATTTCCAATTGTATATCATGGAAGAGGTGTATAATTCTTCTTCGCAATCTTATGAGTATGTATATCCTATAGGATCTACTTCACTCCCTAGCAACGGAGCTACTGCTTATTTTACATCTACAAATCCTATAACAGAAATGTTCCTTTATGATTTTGATTTAGGTGCAACTGCAAATACTTTGACTAAGTCGTATTCTATGGAATATAATTTCGATTCTGTTGCGTATTCGATAGGAACTACAGGAGTTAAAGATGGAATAAAAGAGGTAACAACTATTAATTCAGTTCCAATTCAAGTAAATCTTGGATTTTCTCCAATGACTGAAAGGGGTTATAGTTCAGTTGTTTTTATCAAAGACGCAGATGATAATATATTTGCTGAAATTCTTTTATATGGCGAAGGTGAAGAAGAAGATCAACGTTTAAGAGATTGGTTAGCTGCTTTAGGAGGAGATCTTTTACCACAAGATGAATCGATTTTTGATGAATCGGATGTTAATGAAATAAAAACGAATTGGTCTTTATTCAATAAGAAGAGAAAGGAAATGTTACTTGAGTATTCTAACATATATCCTTACTTAGGATCTTATAAAGCTCTCATAAATATCATTAAATTCTTCGGTTATCAAAATCTAAGAATGAAAGAATACTGGTTAAATGTTGATTCTGAAAGTGTTTATTTCGGTAAATTCAAACAAATGAACATATCCGATGTTTTTACTAAAGATGCAAATTTCAATAATACGTCTCTCATTCCGAGTAAAATTTATAAGAAAACTAATAAATTCGGTCTTTATTATGACATAACAATAGAATCAGGAGATTATGATGATGATGGAATTCCTATAGTCGAAGAAGTTTTTTCATACACACCTCAAGAAATTTTGATTAAAATCTTCGCATTAAAGAAAAAACTTCAAAATTATTTCTTGCCTGTAAATGCTAAAATTGTTGATATTATAGGTGAAGCAGTTTACTTTGCTAAATACGATACAAATGTATGGAACGATCAATATAGAATTGATAAAATCGAATTGGGACTTAAGCCTTCATTCGAAGTTCTTCCTTCACCTTCCGGATTCTTACAAGATCTAAGATACTTAAATTTCTTCGGATGTCCAGTAGGTCCAGACCTAACAATAGGAGGCCAAACAAACATTCTTTCCTGGTATGTAACACTTAATCCTAATGGGATTAATGTAGGTGGAATGCCTACACCTTTAGATACAGTTCAAACTTTTAGATTTGTTTTTTATATTCCTACAGGAACAACTGCAACAGTAGATACGGTAATTGAAAGAGATCCAAATACAGGGAAATACATATATACTGATTCAGAAGTAGCAGATTTGATTATTAAATCTCTTAGGGATGATTCATATGTTGGATCTAATTTTACGATATATCAAGAAGGAGGTGATTCAGGAACTATTAGAATTGTACAAAAAGAAGCAATAGGTGATGGATCAATTTATGTTACTTGGATGAGTAATACTTCAGGATCTTTCCCACAGGCAACTATACAATATACAGTTCCGACAATATCAGGTGGTGGAGGAACCGCAGCCTCTATAAACGTTTCGACTGGACCTTCAGGCTCTTTTGGAGCCTCAGGTGCACCTATAAGTTATTTTGCTGATTGTTTCTTAGGTTATTTTGATAAAGCAAATATACCAATAAGACAATTAAACGACGACGAAGATATTCCAATTGGATATCCAATCACACTTAACAATAAAACTTTCGATATTAATTGGGATGATGCTAATGTAACCTTCAATCAAATCGATCTAGTTGGACCCACTAGTGGAACTCTATATGGATCTTTTAATTTATCTCAAACTATCTCAGGTTGGACGTCATCTCCAGGATCAACGAGTAATCCTATATACGTCGGAGCAACAGGCTTTCCTACTTTGTTTCCCTCCCAATTCAATTACAGTTGGCAAAGCCTTGGTTATTATGGATATTACGAAATGCAATGGATTATAACTAAGGTTGCTGATGATACTCCTGCTTTCTCTTTTGATAGTGGAAAAATTGGAATAGAAGATGGAGATAATTATCCTGTGATCCTCCCTTATGTAGGATTCTATAAAGTAGAACTTTACATGTGGGATAGTTATAATACGAAATCTTTCTTAATTAATGAAGATATGATTGAAGTTAAAATGAAAGAATCTGACTTTATCGGATGGTATCAATTCAGAGAACTCGATTATAAATTAAACACAAGAAAATACGATGTACAGTTAGATTTTATTCCGCCCCCTCCATTGAATGGAATAACACCTCTTAAACCTCTATTAACTTGGGACGAATATGCATCTACTTGGGATCTTCCTTTACACCCAAATGAATCAATTGATATGGCAGATATGAGTTATAATTCTCTAGACTCATCTGAATTTTACAAAACAATCACGGATCCTTCAAACAATCCTCTAGTTGATAGATTCCCTTACACATATAATTTGATGAGTCTTCTTCCAAAATGGGATGATCTTTATCATCTTTGGTGGGATGGAATAGGAACTAAAATAACTCAATGGGAAATTAAGAATGTAACAGGTCCTACTGCTCATATATTTATGACTAAAGGAAATACAATTCTAGATGTTAATTCTATCGATGTTCATTATGAACAAGGACCCACTGGTTATACAGGAGCTACAGGAGCTACAGGATCTACTGGATCTACTGGGGATATTATTGTTTCTAATGCAAATAGAAGAACATATCAATATGACGGAACAAATTGGGTCTACATAATCGATGTTGTTGATTCTTATGAGATAACAGGACTTATAGGATCTACTGCGGATAATATGTTATCAATAGTAAAGGAACTTAATCAAATAATGCCTTTTGATGGAATAAATCATCCTTTCTTAAATGATTTCATCTATTATTACAATGAAGATTATGATAGCAACTATCAATTAATTCCTTATATTCGATCAGTTTCTAAAGACTTCGATCGAGGAGGAAGACACAAAATTAAATTGGATGGTGCAACAGGAGATAATAAATCGTATGAGACTGTTTATTTTGGATATGTCGGTGATATCCCTACACATTTTGAAATTTATAAGATTGAGTCTCTAGGACCGACAGGTAGCATATTAATAAATGGAATGAGTTCTCCTTATTTAATTGGATCAACTTCTTTAATGGATTTAGCTGATGAACTTAACGGACCTACTGCTCAAGGAGTAGATGGAATAAATAATTTTCAATACAACCTTGTTCTAGGATATTCAGGAGCTACAGGACCTACAACTTCCTCTATAACTCCTAGCGAGATAAAAATTCAAGCTATCTCAAAAGCATTTACTAGTCCAAGTGAAACAACAGTTGAATTTGTAGATATTATTGGAACTTCGTATGGTAGATCAATAATTAAAAATCCAACATGGGATGAAGTAAGAATTCTTAAATATGCACAAAATTTACCTCTATGTACAGTGGTTAATTTCACATATGATAACTCTGTAATAAACGGAAAGAAGAATCCTAAATGGAAACTTACAAAAGAAGGAGATTCGAACTTCACGGATATATACTACAATAATAAGTATTTCTCCTATATGTTCAACGAAAAGGGTAGTTACACCGTTTCACTTGAGCTAGAAGATACAAACGGTAATAAGAAATCAGTAACAAAAAAAGAAATAATAAAAATAATTTAACATGGCAATCACAACAACAACATTGAACGGAACAGATTCAGTATCGGCTTCAAGGATTACCCTTAATGACAACTTTAATACAATTAAGGAGGCATTAAACGATGTATTGAGCATTATTGACATTGCAACAGGAAAAATAAATAACTACGGATACGGGAGTAATAATGATATGGAAACTGAAGATCTTATTGTTAGAGGATCTGTTAGTGGTGGTATTAATGTTATATCTGGGAATGTAGCTGTAGGTGCAGGAAATGTCGTTATAGGTGCAAACAATTATCTACAAATTGGTGCAGGGACTAATTCTATTTATTTTGAAAAATTAACTAAAACCTATGCAGTTTCTGGATCTATTCCAACTATCAACTTTTCCGGTAGTGGAGTTACAGGACCAACTGCTTCAGGACCTGTTGGTTATATGACATTACCTAGAATGACTACTGCGGATATTAATTCTATCGTAAGTCCTCTTGAAGGATCTATCGTATACGATTTAACATTAAATGCTTTTGTAGGATGTACTGGATCTAGTGCAACTGCTGGTGGTAGTAACTGGGCAATTTTATCATAAAAATAAAAATAATTGAATGGCAACTCCGCTAATTAATGCGTTAAGAGTCCAAGGTGGAACGTTTTACACATTTACTTCGGCATCAAATGATATTTCAAAAACATTTACTGATGACGATGCTAGATTTGTATTCTCTAAATTCGCCTTATTAGATATCCCTGACGTTGCAACTCCTACGTCAAATCAAAATTACATCGTATGGGAAGCTTTAGGTGTATTAAATAGTCCCGGTCCTACATCGTATCCAAATTCATCAGTTCCTTCAGCTGATATTAATTCTGATAATAACATAAATCTAGCACAATCTTTTCAAAATTACGTTTTGAATTTAGAACAGCTAATTTTAGACGGAAGTAATAATCTAGCTCAGGCTTATGATATGAGTCAAAAATGGTCAACTTCAGAAAGATTATTTTGGAAGTGGATGGCTAACATAAATGCTATGCGATTCAGAACTGCTACTGCTGCTGAATCAACAGTTACAAATAGATTCACCGAAGAAGATCAATCTACTTTCTATAAGCGAGTTGTTAAATATATAGGGGATGTTGATATTGTCAATTCCGTTTCAAGGGATGGTCATTCATATAGCGAAGTTTATCTTAATGTTCCTGTAACACACGGTAATACACCTCTTGTACTATTCAAAACATACCAAGATTCTAATTATGCTCCAGGTAGACAATGGAGCAACGGTAACGTTTATCTCGAAGGAAGAAATGCCGGATCCGTTCACCCTACTGGACTTTCGATGATAGCTTATTATGATAATGATGTTATAGATGCATATCTTTCAGAAGGAACTTTTGGAAATCCTACAAATACTTCTCTTAATGCAGCAGCAACTGCATTATCTCTAAAACCTGTTCTACTTTCTGGAATGGACGGAATTATTCTTGATACTGATGCTGATTCATATAAACCGATTGTAGATGATCCAAATATCTCTTTAATATCAGAATTCAATGCTTCTGATGCTTCTGGGGATTTCGCATTCAATGCCGCACTCGTTTATTATGACGTTTATAGTTCATCAAATCCTATGGATCGAGCAAGAAACCTATATGGAATTCTTGTTTTAGACGATTATGTTAATCAAGTATCAGCACCATCTTACCTTAAAAGATTCGATAAATATAAACCTAATAAAATTACGAAACTTAACGGTAACGGATACGGTTTGAAATTGAATGTTAAATTCGATACTTCTGCTGATAATGTAGGTGTTGAAACTATCATTAATGATTATAACACATTCTCAATGGATCTATTCATTGATGCTTCAACGAGAATGCAAGAAGCTGCTGAAATGTTCTTATCTCAAAATCTACAGATTATTGAAATTAAGCAACAAATATCGGCTTTACAACAATACTATTTCTCACAGGGTGATATCACGGGACTTTCTCAAAGATTATCCGCTTTAGAATCTTCTTTGAATAATGCTCAATTAGCTTTTCAATCAAGTACAACTTTACTCGATTTGATTAATATGAATGCAGATAATATCAATTTGATCGTCTCTGGAAATTTATCAACTAATTTAACTTACAACACAGATGTTCTTAAAGGAGGGGATGGTATTCTACTTGATAAATCAGTTCCTAATCAAGTAAAAATAATTAATCGTACTCAGGCTTATAACAACTTTATGTTATGTGGTAATTCATCTAATAATATCGAAACTACTACGAGTAACGGACAAAATTATGCAACTACAAATCTTGTTGATAATAACATTCTTGTATTAGGAACATTTACAAATTCATTTAGACAAACTAATCAAAACCCAGATCCTGTAACAGGAATTGAAACTTTCGCTGATACTGTGTATATAAATATAGACGATAAAAATGTTAGATGGAAGAATGGACAAATGCTTAAATTTGTTTTTAATGAGAAAATAAATAATGGCGGTTTCAATATCATATTCAGAACAGATTCACAAAATGCTTTAGGTAATGGAACTTATGGAAAAATAATGACTATTATTTCTCCTGCAATGTTACTTTCTGATAGACCTATATTTGAAATTTACTGCACAGACGAAAATCAATATCTATTTAACGTAGACGTAATAAGATAACATGGATACTAAATACTCACTAACAACACTATTAAACGACCTCTTAAGGTTACAGAACAATTCATATCAGATTATCTCTAAGGTATCTGATTTGGTATCTTCTAAATCAGACACTATTGAAATGCCTGTATTGGATGCTAATGGCGTAATTCAATCTGTTCAGGTTCCTTCTTTCGGAGCTATTAAAGATCAACTTACTCGTCTGGAATCAGATGTTAAATCCATTGCAGGAATAGGTGAAACCGAATCTTCAGTTAGACTTTCGGATGGATCTTTTAGAAAAATCCTAGTTAGTAATTTTCAAAGAGAAGCTGCAGATATTAAATCTATGCCAGTTCCTATTTCTTTTAACACAAAAGAAAATTGGTTTTTTGAATCTTTTTTGAATCCTCTTCTTTATGTTTCTTTTAATTTAGGCGATCAAGTTAAATACAACACCGAAAACGTCGAAGTTTCTCGTTATATTCTAAATATAAATAGTGATGCACAAAAACAATCATTTAACAATAACTTCTTAAGTAAAGCAGACATTCAATATGAAAATTTCGCTAAGGTTCTTATTGCTAATGGAATAACCTACTTCTTAGATCAAGACGTAGTTCCTTTACCTCCTAGATCATTAAGATATTTTGGTAACTTTGCAGTAACAAAAATTACTGACGATACAGTTACTGAACAAATTGATAATGTTAATTATTCAAAAAGAGTTATTAGAGTTCAACTTGATTCTTTAACTTATAACGATTCACAATCTGAATTTTTAGGAACACAATCTCTTAAAATTGGAGATTCCCTTATCGTTAATTCGGGAAGACAAAATACTCGATATGAGATTACACAAATCGAATCTTCTACGAGAACTGTAGGTGTTAGATTAATTGAAGGTGCAGATCCTATTACAATCGGAACCAATATATTCTCAATTTATTCAGCTGATGAATCTCCTGTTAATGTAAATGTTAATATAGGATTCGATGAATATACCGTTGTCTTCATTAAACCTATTGATCCGGATTCTAAAATTTCAGCTGTAAATTGGTCTCCTGGTGTTGGATTCTATACATCAGACCTAAAAACTAAAAATGATGTTGGTGAAGATATTGCACTTAGCACATATTATCAAAATGAGGTTGTTGATTTTGGATCTTATCTTTATTCAATAGCTAAAGATGGAGTAATTCCTACTTCTTTAGGTATCGAACCAGATTCTCCGGATTTGAATGTAGAGAATTTCAAAGTTGTTCAGGTTAATCAACACCTAACAGACAATTCTGTTCTTTCGGATTTGAAAAAACTCCAATCGGATAAACAAAGAATTCAATCGGATCTAAGATCAACGGATAAATCTATTAAAGAACTTAGATCGAAGATTCAAACTACGCAATACGCATCTCAGCAATTAAAAGAAACTGATCAAAATCAATTAAGTACTTTGATCAATCAAAGAGATTCCCTTTCGTCTCTCTTTTCTTCTACTATTGATGATATTAATACTATTGGAGTTTCTAATTCGGTTGATCAACTTACGCCTAAATATAGAATTAGAGGATTCTTCCCTATGCCTATTGCAAAATCCTCGGATAGAACATCCCCTCAAGAAGTTGTACAATTTATTGTACAATATAGATATTTAAGTAAAGAAGGTGGAGCTAATCAACCTGAACAAATCAATTTCTTGGATCAGGACGGACAAACTCGTAGAGGAACTTTTTCTACTTGGGTAGAAGTTCGATCTGAAGTAAGACAAAGAAAAACCGACCCTACAACAGGTCAAGTAACTTGGGCTATTGAAGATCTAGAAAATGCTGATTCAGTTAATATAAATTCGGTAGATATTCCAATCTCATTTGGTGAATCTGTAGAATTTAGAATTAAATCTCTTTCTGAATCTGGATGGCCAGTATCCCCTAAGGAATCTGAATTTTCAGAAATTATGAAAATAGAATTTCCTCCAGAATTCGAATCTTCTCCAGATGCCGGATCTATTCTTTCCGAAGCAAATGATGAGAAAGTAAGAGTTGAGCTACAACAAGATCTTGATGCATTAGGTATAAAGAAACACGTTGCAAATCAATTCGAACAAAATGGAAAATTCTTTGCTCATCCATCAACCGAAATTTCTTCTGGATTCTTATCTCCTGAACAAAATGTTATTGCTCTTTTTGATAAGCTAATAGCAATGGATTCAGAAATCGCTAGATTGACTGCATTATTAGAAGCTTCGAGAGGTGTTCTTGTTGTTAGAGTAATCGACGAAGCTGGAACAGAATATCAAGTTCAATCTAATACAACGTTGAAACTTTTTGCTGGAAATTATAAGGATGAGGTTGCACAAAGAACAGTTAAAAAAGGTGCAATTATTTCTAAGAATTATTTTGTTAAAATGTTTAATGATTCCGCAAGTTCTCTTGAAATGTATGCTAGATATTGGGGAAATCGAATTTATAAAGCTAATGAATCTTGGTCAGGTGGAACAGCTTACAATTCAAACGACACAGATTATAATTTAACGAGAAGATATGATCGAGTTCCTTTAGGACTTTCTAATCCTTCATTAGATGATGTATCTTCTTATGGATTTGTTAGGGAACTTCCACAACAATCTTCTCAAGTTCTTGGTGAATTTATTTCTTCTAGATATGTTTCTATTGATGGCAAATCTAATCTTTATGGTGCTGTTAGTGGAGCTACAAATGGTGTTATTGATGCATTTTCTCAAACTTCTAATTCTTCGCCTTATTTTGCTTCTAATATCGATGATTTAGAATGGATAAATGATCTTACTATACAAGATGCTATATCATCTACTGCTGGTATTGGATCTTCTGCATCTGATTTTATTTGGAAAGGATCTTTAACTGGACCTACAACAATTTCGAACGTGATTCCTTTATTAGATGGATCCGTAATTAACGATTATGATGATACAATTCTTATTCATATCGATCATCCTGCTATAGATGATTGGAATCTTGAATCAGATCCTAATTCAGCTGCTAATTTAGATGTAAGAAATTCTATTTTAGGAAATGTTATTTCTGGTTCTACTGGATCTCTATATCAAACTCCTTTATTTTTTGAAGGTGTAGGTGGAACAGGAGATCGATACGCTAAAATAGCTTTTGATGTAAATGATCAATATCTTCTAGGACCTAAATCCGTTGGTTGTTATTTGTTTATGAATCCTACTTCACATTCGGATATAGTTGTTGATGGATCAGATTCCCTATCAGTTAGAAGAATTACTTTTGGTGAAGAACAAGCAATAACTATTCCTATTACTTTCCAATATAGAATGACAGATTATTTTGGAGTTGGAAATGTAGGTATTGGTAACATTTCTGGAGTTAGAAACTTTTCTAAAAATGCTAATTTAGTTTACACAAAGAAAATAGGTTTCGATATATACAGCAATCCAATCAATAAAGAAAGGTTTTCTTTTGATATAGAGGTAACAGCTAGATATTATTCTAGAACTATCGTTGGAAAAGATCTTCCTTCTAGAACATTCGATACTGCATTGGATGATTTGAATAAAACAATCAAGTCAATAACACCTAGAACTACTAGGAACGAAACTCCTGTACAGCTTAGAGGTACCAAAGGTGGAGATTCGAATAGATAGAATAAATAATTGAAATGAGATGCCTAATCAAATACTTAAAAGAAGTTCCTTCGGATTACTTAGAACAAATCCTAAGCTAACTACTAATATAAAAATAATTGCCGATTCAAAGAATAGAATCTATTTAGAGACTATTGACGCAAATCCACTTTTAAGTAAATCAATATACAAAGGTTTTGAAGTTAGTGGTAACGGATCATATTCTTTCGATTTAAGAAGATTTTTTTCTCAAGGTAGTAGAACTCTACCAGAAGATATCGCATACAGTATTTTTGAAGAAGATCCCTCAACATCCGTAAAAGATAGATTCAATAAGCAATACGATTTCACTTATGGATATGGTATGTACCCTAAAAACAGTCGTTTATATTCCGAAGAATACTCTCTCTTTGCACCAATTTGGGTCGAGAAAGATTCTATTCCTGATTATTTCTTAATTTTCAAGATGGACGATCCTGTTACTTTTAATTCTTTACCATATTCTACAACAAATCTAGATACAAATCCTCTACTTAATACATTAGTAGAAGATCCTTCTAATTTCTTTGATAATGTATTAAAGAAAGCAAGAATAATCAAGAAATTTGATTTGACTGATAAGACTGAAATTGGTAAATATATTAGAAATCACGTAAATGATCCTAGTTTTCCGGAATCACCTTTTTATTCTTCATTGAATAAAGGGGAAAATTCTTATTGGAATGGAATATCATATAGAAAAGGTGGATTTGGATCTATTGGTTCTGATATCTATTTAGATTATACACTAATTGATAAGACTTTTATAGAATCAGAAGATTTTATAACTGACGGATTCAAAAGAAATAGTGTTATTTGTGCTAATCTTCTTAATATGGAATTTCTATTTGATGATGAAGAACAAATAGAATATACATTTGGTAGATATTTTGGTCTTTACGTTAGTGAAGTCGAATTAGGTAAATTTGAAATTAGTAAAGATCGACTTTTTGATGACAGATTCAATGAACAAACACAAACTCCACAATCGAATGAAAAGGTTATTGGTGTTTCTACTTCTGTTAAAGATGATATTCAATATAACGTAAATGGAATAAAAATATATCCACAAATTGGAGCTTCTGGACCTTATTCAGGACGTTTGATGACTTGGTCAGAACTTCAAAATGTTAGATTTGGTTATGTTAAAGATCGAAATAGTAATTTCTATTCGATCGATAATGTTACTAATTGGTCAACATTAAATCCACTTACTAATACATCCGATACAGATTATTTGAGAATTAAGAATAAAACGGTAAATTGGAAAAATTTTAGTGGATTTGAATCGCCTTTTACCTATATTCCTTCCATAAAAACTGACGTAAAGGGTAGACCGGCTATTGCATTTAAGTTAATTTCTGCACCAAACGACGGTGATGAAATTAGAGTACAATATACGGATTGGACGAATCCAAAAGAATCTCCTTATATAGATAATCACACAGTAAAAGGAAATTCTACTCTTCCTTCAGGAACTATAAGTGGATTAACTTTTAGTACTAATGGAACTTTGAAAGATATTTCTATTGCTATAGTTGCATCAATAAATCAGATACAAAATTATTCTAACGAGATTCAAGCATTTCAATCTTTTTATATCAATGGAGAGATTTTAATCTTTGCTAGAATTAATTCCGAGAATTGGAACAAATTAAAAATATCTTTATTTAGTGATGCTTCTATATTCCCTTTCTTACTTTCAAATGAATTTATTGATGAACAATCGACATTAACATATCAATCTTCACCTATAGCATTAAGTCCTATTTCAGCAGGAAAATTATTAATATCTAATTTCGAAGGAGGTAATAATCAATCGGAATCAAGAGCAATAATAGAGAGAAAATATATTCAAGAATTCATAGATCCTATTGATGATATTTTTATTAAGACTACTTCTGGATATAATACAACAGATGATTATGGTCTTTATCTAGACGAACCAATCTATAACGATAATGGAGAAATTATAGGGTTCAAAAACTATGATAAATACTATGTAATTAATCTCATTGACAATAAACAGAAGATTGAATTTGGATCTTCTAGCAAATTATCACTTTATAAGAAAGCGTTGAATTCTAATGGATATCTTTCTATTTTCCCTATAAAAGATTTTGATTTTGATTTCAATAATACGGATTATAAAAAAGATGCTGATTCTTCACCTTCTGGACTTTATGATTGGTATATCAGTGGTACAGGAGGAACTGGAAATATACCTACTTTCAATTATCCGACTTTAGGACCCACTTCACAATCATTCATATATCAACTAATAGGACCTACTTCCCCCTTTGTTCAAAATGGAGGATTTCAATCTCTTATTGGATATCAAGATGATCTAAATGATACTGTAGATCCTGTTGTTAATGAATATGATCGTCTCAAAGAAAATTATGTTACTCAATTAGCTCTTTCTTCTAGAGTAGTTCCATTCATAAACAAATGGGTATATGATAATGAATCAACCGACGTTAGAGAAAATGGATATCGACTAAACGTGGATCAAGCAATGGGATATAATAACTTTTCTCCAGATTTTGATCAAGTAGAAAAGACGACTAAATTCTTTACTCATGAGTGGTATTACTTACAGAAATATCCGCCTTATATGGATTTTAATCAGAAGCTAGAATCATTTTCGTATTTTGATAACGATCTTTATTTCCCAGATCTTCCTATTATTGGATCGCCTGGATCTACTTCCACATATTTAGGTCTTACTGGAGCTAGTGGAGCTTCAGCTAATTTACTTTCGATCGAAGAAGATTATTTCTTATCATATTTCACTAGAGAAACCGTAGATGGATTAGCGATACCTAGGGATTTTAAGTATTCACTATTTAGTGGATCCTCTAATTCAAAGGCCGCAGAAACTCTTTTTAGAGGAATTAAAGTTGAGGTTTTAGATCGATCGGAATTTAGTTCAATTAATTATAATCGAGATTCTCTTAAATACGTCTATAACGAAAAATATAACAATTACAAATTTTCTGCTGTTCTTACTTATGGTAATGCAGGATCTCAGATTACTGTTATAAAAAATGATAAATGGAAATCAATAACTCTGATTATTCAATGTGATTTCTCAGATCTTCTATTTCAATATGAAGATACGAATACTTCAGAGATACACCAATTTATAGATAGATCATTACTTTATACTGTTGATGATAAATTTCAGCTTAATGCTGGAGATTTAGAATATAAAGACAATCCAATTTCTGGAAAAATAGTCGATTGGATAGATAATGGATCTTATTTTGAAGTGATAATGGGTATTGATAATGTTGGAAATTTACCTAATCTTACTTCAGAAATTACACAAAATGAAAACGGTAGTTATAATACAATTTCAGTTTCAGCTAATTCACTCACATATATCTTCAATGATATTTACGACATAACAGCAAATACATTTAAGTGTACTTCAATAAGTGGATTACCTCTATTACCAAATCCTGCTACACCGAACGGAACATATAATTTATCAACTTTACTTTCTATTACTTGGCAACCGTTTACTGCTTTAAGAAATTCACCTTTAGAAACAAATCCTATTTATGATGCAGGCGGTTATAATGCTTATAGATCTTTAATTGATTCAATATCTTTCTCGACTATTCAATCTTCAATAAATCTTGGAGATAATGAGATTCGATATATTTCGGTTTCAAAAACAGGATTAATCGAGGAAAATACTTTTGTTATTTCTTTAGTAAGACCGGATTATCCAATTAAATCATCTTACCTAAAAAGAGAAGCTCTTAGGAAAACGTCTTTGGATTCCCAACAAAATCAATCTATTCTAGGATATACGATCGGATCTTTAGATCGAATTTCTTTTAATCCGATAGTAAGATATAGAGGAAATTATACGCCTAGATGGAAAAATATCTTTCAATTCGTTGATATGAATGATCTTAAGTTAGAAGGATTAGATTATTTCAATATACAAATACTTACTGAATTAGCTTGGATCAAAGACAATAATTTAGGTAAGATTAAGAATTTATATTTCAATAAAGTAAACACAGAAAATCCTAACATTATTTTATCTAATAATCTTAATACGAATTCAGAGAGATTCATATATCCTTTAATAGGTGACGTATCAATTGATTTCTCAGATTTTTATGTATTCCGATCTAATTGGGATCCTTTTTACTACAAAAAATACATCAAAAATAACATTTTTGAAAATGTAATAGGAACTAGAGAACCTAAAGAAGAAAAATCATTCTTTGCATCTAAAGCAATTTCTATTCCGACTGAAATACGATTAGAAACATTTCCTTTAGGAATATCTACATCACAAGATGTTATAGATGCTGGGTCATTACAAAATATAAATTCTGGAATAATAGAAAAAAGAATAATTACTTCATCAAAAACAGAATTAGATCTTAGTATATTAGTTACGAAATCTTTATCTGATTGGTTAATAACTGACGGATTTGGTGTGGAATTCTATAAATTTATCGATCCAAATTATTCATTCGGTGATCTTATATTAGATGATGACATAAAAACTTATATACAAGAAAATATATTTCAAAGATATGCAATTAAAGAAGTTATCCTTTGGGAGAAGACTTGGCTTCCTTCTAAAGGCGTAAATGATCTTCCACAAATAGCTATAAATTTAACAGATATCCAAAAAATTCAAAACGGATATCTAAAAAGCAAGAATTTCAAAGTTATCATTGATGAAAGTGGTGGACTTAATTTTAAGGTGATATATACAGTACCTAAAGATAAAAGAACCTCAATATCGATAACAGTTGTACTTGAGAAAAAATAAATACGTAAATAATGCCAATAGTAATTAAGGAATTATTTCCTTCGGATCCTTTATCGGAAGCACTAGAGAAAATAAATTTTAACTTCGATCAACTTATTTTAGCTGGAGGAGGTCCTCAAGGACCTCTAGGTCCTATAGGAGTTCCTGGAATACCTGGACCTCAAGGAGAAAGAGGAGATCATTGGCAAGTAGGAACAACTGCTCCTACTGCTGATCATGGACCTAATTATGGAGCTCTTAAGGATTTTGATTTTTGGATTAGTGCAACAGGTCAAGTTTATTATTGGAGTATTGGTTCTACATCTTGGGTTAATTCAGGAACAAATTTAACAGGACCTCAAGGTGCAAGTGGTGCAACTGGAGGATCTTTCGAAATAGGAATGTATCAAGGATCTACAGGAAATGCTAATACACCTCTTTCGATTCCTCCAGTAGGACCTACAAATTATACTCCCGGTTCTGGTGGTGCTACCACTGTTGCTTCAGGTGGAGTAGATTTTATTATTCCAGTTAACATCAATAAGAATTCATTTTTCCTAGGAGATGGTGGTTGGGCATATTCAAAATTAAATAACTTCGGTGTTTATGATGTTACTATTCCAGGTAACATTCAAAGACTTATACCGAAACAAGTTATAATACAAACTGCAATAGATTCAACTGGTCTAGGAGGTTTAACTATAGGTGCATATGGAGCTACGAGTGCAATTGGTGCTACTCAATCTAATTATGAAGGAGTTTCTACTGAAGTAACCGATGCTCTTAACTTCTTTACTGCAGGATTTGCTTATACTAATACAGCTGGTCAATACTCGCATCAATTCCGAATGAGAACAGGAACTATAAACCTAGAGATTCAAGCAGGAGATAATAACTTTGCTGCTCTAGCTGCAGGGAAAACACCGGATCTTATTCTTAGATCGAATAGAACTTTAATTAAAGATTTTACTTCTAATCAAATTACAATAGGTGCTACCTCTACTATGTTTAGAGAAAAGGCTGCAATTGGATATTCATCAATTCCTACATTTGATAGTAATTCAACTTTAGATAATTCAGGAATAATGCGTTCTAGAGGAGATATTTATGTAGGAGCTTTGAATGGCCTTGCAAATACTATACATATAGGATATGCAAGAACTTCGGATGGATCTGCTTCTTTAAATCTTTATACTAACGGTTCTACACCGACAACTTCTACTTTTTCGATAGGAAGAGTTAATGGAGTTAATGGAGTAGCGACTATAGATCAAACAGGAACAGGCGCTCTACAAATAAATTCAACAACTTCAGGCAGTTACATAAATTTAGTAGCTAATCATCTAAGTGGACATATTCGTTTTAGTAATTCTTTAGGTTCAGAAATAGCTAGAATTGATACAGTAAATTCAAGAGTAGGAATAGGAACTTCTTCCCCTTCGAATACATTAGATGTAGTAGGTTCCTCTATGGGATTAAGAGCAGGAATTTATGGTACATCAAATTCCATAGAATTTATAAATTCTATAGGATCTCCAATAAGTTCAAGGATAGCTTTTGGTTCTGATGGATCAAGTTGGAATTTAGCATTTGCTAAGAATGTAGCCGGAACTTATACTGATTTGATGACATTACAAACAAATGGTAATTTTGGAATAGGAACAACAACACCTAATGATCGTTTAGAAGTTAAAGATGGAGGAATTATAGTAAATACAACTACGATTCTTAATTATTCTAATGGATATGGAATTCAATTTAACAATAATACTTCATTTTATTCAGGAATAAAATCTTATACTAGTACTCCTGCAAATAACATGGGTCTTTCTTTCTTTAGTTCTAATGCTGGATCTTCAGTTGAATCGATGAGAATACAACCGAATGGATTCATAAGTATAGGTCCATCAGCACACCAAAACGTTCCTGAATATAGAATTCATATACAAGGAGACGAAGAAAATTCTATTTTAATTAGATCAAGAAATACAACAATCGGAACACAAAATAATATCCTATTACAAAGATCAAATCTTTCAGCTGCTACACCTAATGCATATGCTTTAGGTGGATTAAGCTTTGGTGGTTATAATGGAACTACTTGGACTTCTGGATACAACGGTGGATCGCAAATTCTTTCTTATTCTTCAGGTACATGGACAGCAACTTCTAATCCATCAGATCTAAGATTCTCGACTACTCCTATTAATACAATTGCTACAGTTGAAAGAATGAGAATTTCGAATTCAGGAAATATATCAGTTGGTTCTCAAGGAAATGCAACTTTTAATTTAGAATTTCAAGGAAATGCAAATAAAATTATAGGTGTAAGTGGTGCTAATACAGGGGATGGATTTGATTTGGATGTAAGAGGTGGTCAATCAGGAGTAACGGTCGATGCAAATGGCGGAATCCTTAATTTGTATATGGGACAATCTAGAGGATCCGGTAATTCGAGTATTGGGTTTTGGGGATTAGGAACGGGTGGAATTGCGTCTTCTAATTTAAGAACATACGAACAAAAAGCCATAATGAATGAAAATGGAAATTGGGCTTTTGGTAGTATAACCCCTTCGTCTTCTAAAATAGATCTTCTAGGATCTTTAAGAATAAGAAGCTCTTCGTCTAATAATAACGTTCTCGCAAACGGTCTGAGATTTAATTCAGATGACGACACTTATGAATCCGAAATAAGAGCATATCAAGGATCCAGTAATTCTCGATTAGGACTTTCTTTTAGAACTACTGATAATTCTTCTACGACATCAGAACGTATGCGACTAAATCCAGATGGAGGAATTCAAATGATGAATGATACACTTGTAACTGAAGGATCATTTACAATCTCCGTTCTCACTCCTACTACAATTATTGACGCTTCATATCAAAATGTTATTAATATAGCCTCGGATGATAAAGATAGAATAATTTATTTTAGTAGAGATGATGATTTTGGTGGAGGAATAATACAAGGATCTATGGTAATGGAAGTTCTTATTGGAGTAAATACAATATATCACGCTGTACTTGCTTATGATTTTTTAAGTCCTGCACAGGGAAGAAAAACAGCAGCTAATGCTTCTTATAGTTTTGTTTTACCTAGTGGATTATCTTCTATTGTCAGATATAAAAGAATAGCATTTCAAACTACGGGAACTCTATCTTATAGTGCAAAATCATTAAGATTTGGAAAATAATATAAATATGACAAAATTTTTAATTCAATTCAAAGAATGGATCAAAGATCCAAAACATCAAAGAAATTTGACTATAGTTATTGCAATTATAGTTATTCTTCTTATGCGTAGATGTTCTCCTTCGGATGGAGATGTAAACACTTTACGTCAAAACGTTTTTGCTCTTAATGATTCAATAAGAGCATATAAGACGAAAACAGGAACTCTTGTTTATGAAAAGGGAGCTTTGATCTCAGAAAATGGAAATCTTAAAAACCTAAATAAAGGTCTTTCAGATGAAGTTAAATACCTAAAAGACAATCCAATCGTTATCATAAAAACAAAAATAGTTGTTAAACATGATACGATAGAGATTCCTGTTTATATTAGTACACCAATCTATCATCAAGATGGATCAGTTTCTAGAGAACTTAAATGGAGCTACGACAAAGATTTCGGTAAAGGAAATAGTAGAAAACTTTCAGGGAAACTTGATATTACGGTCGATACTTCTATGAATCTAACTTCTACTCCTGTGCATATAACAGACGATGAATTCAGTATGGCAATTACTACTGGACTAACAGAAAATAAAGATGGACTTCTTGAAATTTTTGTTAAATCTGATTATCCTGGATTTAGTGTTAGTTCAATGGATGGAGCTCTAATAGATCCTAAAAAATCAGAAGTTCTGAAAAAATACTTCCCACCCAAAAGATGGGCTTTGGGTATTTATGGAGGATTTGGTCCTTACGTAGATCCCTTTAACGCAAAAATCGGTATGGGAGTTCAACTAGGAATTGGTCTTCAATACAACATAATTCAATGGAACTTTAAAAAATAATGGCAACATCATCTAAATACATACAGGTTTCTTCATCGGTTTTGATGGAGTACATATACTCAGATCAGGATGTAATTAACGATCCTGGTAATGAATTTAGAATATCTACTTCAACAGCTCCTATTTGGAAAATGAGTAATGGACATTCTAATGAAGATCAAATTTTGAATGCAGATTCTTCTGAGATTATTCAAGATGGTCTTCCTATAGGAACTGCTAATGTTAGAAATCGATCTTTCGCTGCAATTCTACCTTATAAAGGTGCATCATTAGATATAAATAAGCTTGTATTCTATAATGATTACGATCCGCTTCTTACATCTACACCCAGTTTACCTATAACATTTACAAATCCACAAGCTCCTGTATATGATACAATCAGATTACATCTTGTTCAAGGATTCAATTTTGAAGATAATTTCGGTCTAGTTCTTTCAATCAAATGTAAAAAGAAAGATGATACTAATTTAGTTCTAGCAAATTATTCATATAATAAGGAAGATTCTTCTTTTGAGATTATAAATCCAAATCCTTTCTTCTTTAGTGGTAAAGTTTATAGTTCTTATGTTGAGCTAAGAGTTCTTTCTCTTTACAATCTTATTTATGATTATTGGTTAGGTGTTCTTTCTGGAGATACTGTAGTTGAAAGAATCACTAATTTCAATGGAATAATGCGTAGTCAACTTATCTCTGTTTATTTCGGATGGGTTAGTGATCGTGAAATTAATGACGGACAAGAATACTTAAATATATATGACACAAAAGCCATCGATCTACCCGTCAGGGATCAATTCTCTTCGATTTCTGCATTTATTGAAGAATCGTCAGATGGCGATTATATAGAATTTTATGCAACTTATAATGGATCCATTATAGAGAATTACATTCTAGATTTGAATAATAGTGGATATGATTTCATTCTTCTTCACGATTTGGTAATATCAGAATATGTTTATGATAATACATCTTCGACTTATTCTTGGATTAAAACAGATGATCTTCAAATTTCTCAGATTGATGAATATGACAAACCTAATTTTTATCGACCAATTATAAAAAATAATTCGGCTATAGCGTATAAAATAGATTATGTTGTTCGTTTATACAACAGACAAGATAATTCACAAGTTTGGAAAACTTCCTCGATGATTTCACAATCAGCAGCTAAATATGGTAGAAAACTTAAGTCTATTGCTTTAGGAACAAATCCAATACAAACTAAAATATACAACCAGAATGTTATTAAGGATATTCAAATCAATAGAATAACTGAACCGGTTTTGAATAGTACAAAATATGTTACATCATTCTCTACGAATTCTGAAATTTCTATAACAACTGAAACGGTAAATCCATCTTCTTCAGGTGATACTACTTTACAAAATACAGGAACATCAAATCAACAAATTTATAGCAATGGATTAGGCAGAGTTCTTATACCAGAATCTGTAGCTTTCTTGAAATTTACTTTATTTCAAAAAGAAAATGGACAAAATACGAGAATGAATCTCGCAGGTCTTGGAGATTTGTATATTGTTTTTGATTCGTCTCAAGGTGAAAATTTAGAATTTATAGAATTCCCTAATCAATATACATCAAAAGGGGGAGGAGAAGTAATTTTCCGTCTTTCCGAGAATGATACTCGTAGAGTTTTAGCTTTAGCAAATAGATCATTTAGAATCTTTATAGAAAATGATCAAAAAGATAGAACATTCCTTTATGCAGGAGATTTCTTCTCAACATCAGAATTTCAAGATATTCAAAAGAATAGTAAGATTGCAGATTTAGAAACTCAAGTAGTAACTTTAACATCTCAATTACAAGGAGTAAATTCAGTCGTAGATCAACAAAAAACAACTATCGATTCTTTGAATTCGACAAATCAACAGTTACAATCAGCAGCTAATCAACCTGTATTAACTCCTGTAACTGCAACAACAACGGTTGAAGATGTAATTTCACAAACTAATTCTATGATAGAACAGAAAGATCAACAGATCAATTCAATGAATTCTACTATAGAACAATTAAACGGACAAATATCTTCACTTACTTCAACTATGAATGCTACATTACAAGCAATTTCACAGATTAATGGATTACAAAATGTAGCTAATGATGTTACATCAACTCCGACAGCAACTGAATCTAATACATCTGTCGGAAATAAGCTAATCCGAAAAGCTTTAGCTAACATAAAGAGTACACCGGCTTCGAGTCAAAAACCTAACGAGACACAATGATCTTACAAAGTAGAAACGACTTATTCAAAATAGAACTTCCTAGAGTTTTTATTCCAAAGGAAGTAAAAGACCGTTATACGCCTTATTTGTTTAGAATGCCTACTCCTGTTACCGATGTTTCAGATGTAATAAATTGGTCTATACAATCGATTTCGATTCCTAATTTTAATTACGAACCGATAGAACAAGTTAAACCTGGAAATGCACCACAAGCAAAAGGAACTACTAGAAAATGGAGACAAGCACTTTCACATGAGATGCTTATCGATCGAACTTTTACTATAACTTTTCAATTACTAGACGGAAATGTTAATTATTGGATAATGCTAGAAACATTCTTCTATTGGTATGATTTCCAAACAACGAAACCTTATACAATGGATATTCCACTTCATATATTTGATACTGAAGGTGTAAGAATGTATTCAGTACAATTTCACGATTGTCTATTTACAGGATTAAATCAATTTACTCTTTCTTACTCAGATATGTCACCAGAATTTAGAACTTTTGAAGCTACTTTTGCTTTCAATGAAATGAAAATGGATTTCCCTGTTGTATAAGATACATATACTATGAAAACATTTAAAGAATACTTAATCGAATCAGGAACATTCTCAGACATTGAGATATGGATGATGAATGAAAATCTGAAGTCTGAGCTGACCGAAGATGAAGAAAAAAAAGTAGATGAAGCAGTAAAAAAATTCTGTGAAGAATACTTAGAAAAAAGTAAAGGACTTAAAGAATTTAATGAAGAACTAACAAACGAAGGTTTCTTAGGTTCCGTTATTGGAGGACTTACTGGATTTGCTCTCGGATCTTCTGTTGGTAAAATTATTGCAAATGTTCTAGGAATAGAAAGAGGAGTTGTTTTTGACTTATTAACTAGTCGACTTGTTGGTGCTGCTTTAGGTGCTGCAATCGGCAAAAGATTCTAATATGATTATTGGTATAGATTTTTCAATAAATTCAACAGCGGTAGCGATTAAGACGACGAAAGATAAATTTCTACTTTTTTCATTCGTTCCGAATTACAATCCAAAGCTAAAAGGATTTCAATTACATAAGATTCTTCACGAATCAAAAACTGTTACAATTACTTCATATAATAAAGATAATCTTATTAAAGATGCTATAGAAGATCAGGCGATCAAATTGAGGAACGCTGATGCACTATCTAATGAGATTATAGAGATATTCAATTACATTGGAATCGTTCCTACAGAGATCAGAATTGAAGGATTTTCGTTTGGATCTAAGGGAAATTCTTTCATTGATATGATTACATTTAACACATTCTTAAAGGTCAAGCTCATTCAGAAGTTTGGACATATAATCCGAGTTATCTCCCCTAAGTCAATAAAGAAAGCTTACACAGGAAACGGTAATGCTTCTAAATGTGATATGCTCAGATCCTTTATGGAAAAATCCGATAGTAAGCTTAGAAATGAAATAGAAAAATTAAATATCGTAATAGAAGGGGAATTCAATATACCTAAGCCTTTAGATGACTTAGTGGATGCCATAGCACTAACTCTTATTGAGGTGGAATAACTAACTGAAGTGGATCCTTGTCGTAACTGTTATCCTTTTACTTAAACAACCATTAATGGTTATATGTATTCTAGATGGAGTGAGTTTCAAAATTCAACTTGAGATAAATAAAATATAAAAAAAATTGACTATGAAAAACATAATGGATTTTGACGAATTTATCAACGAAGGGGATAAAGGACAAGGACATAAGAGAGCTCCAGGTGATCCTAAAGAAGATGGACTTTATACAGGAGGAGGTAAGTATGCTCTAAAAGGAACTGGATATGCAAATGCTGCAAAAGCCGAATCTACTTGTAAACAGTTAGATGGACTAGAGAAAAAAGGAGAACATATGTGGGCAATGTCAGTTGCTACAACCATGTTGAATAGAGCTGAAAAACATCAACATCAAACACCAGAAATGCGAGATGCTATTAAGGTATTTAAAGCCTGGATTGAAAAGAATAGAACAACTGGAAAAAAATAAGAAATTATGCCTACACCTGAATGGTTATATCAACAAAATGCTAAAAAACGACGTCAGAGGGAAGAAGAAGCTAGATTACAAATGATTCAACTTCTCCTACTTAATGATGATATTACTACAGTTACTGGCATAGGAGGAACAGGAGCAACTGCTTAATATGCTAAATCCGAATCTAATCAATTTTGAAAGTTATAGAGATAACTACGATGATCTACTTGAAACCAAGGAAGATTATTTTATCTTCGTTAGAGCACTAACTGAGAAGAATTATGATATATTTAAGTCACAAATCAATCCAAAAAATTTGAAAAGATCTTGGAAAGCTAATCATTTAGATCATATCTATTCGATATCTCAAGCATTCAAAGATCAAATAAATCCCTTTTTTATAGCACATCCTTGCAATCTTCAAATGTTAAAGGCCAAGGAAAATAAGAAGAAAAATGCTAAATGTGGACATACCACAGACGAGCTATTTGAAAAAATAAATCAATTCGGATACGTATGAATCAATTCTTAAAATATGACGAATTCTTATTAGAATTCAAAATGCCATCTATGAAATGGGTAGATTTCGATTTGAATAAAGTAGACGATGAGGGAATGGAATTAATATGGAAGATGTATTCTGATACCTATTCTCAAGCAGGCATGGATTTTTCTGCATCTGATTATCGTGAAATTCGTTCTAAATATAAAGCCACTTTTCTAAAAGATGTTGATCGAGATAAATTACCAGATGCATTTATCATTTACAAAGAAACTCCTTACGGTAACAAAATTGCTTTGCTAGGTACCAATGGAATAAAAGAAGCTAAAAGGGATATGGTAAAGAAGATTCTAGAATTGGTTAATACTCGAGGTTGGTACATTGAGGCTTCATTAAGAATGGAAGAACTTTTATCATCCTCAAAAGCTCCAGTAGTAACCGATGAAAAGGCCATTAAAGATATAGTTGGAGCTGATAAAAAACCAGAAATGCAGAAAGATGGGTATTACACGAGATTACTATCCAAGGCCAATAAAAGAATAACCAAGAGAATTTACGGCATACTTCGATGAAAAATCTACCTACATACGATGAGTATCTAATTACCGAAAAAAAATGGGAGAAAGAAGTTAAATCTTCACATTTGGTTTCTATGGAATATGATTCCGATACTGAAGTTTTAGAAATAGAATTTCACGACGGATCAAAATATAAATATAGTGAAGTTCCTAAATCCGTTTGGAGAGAACTTTCTTTAGAAAAGAACCTCCTTCAAAAAATTGGAGGTGGTATAGCGAAAGGAGCTAGAAAACTTTTTGGAAAGGATGCCGTAGAGGAAGGAACTTTTGGAACGAGATTTTGGTCTCTAATACGTAAAGGTGATTATAAATATGAAAAAATAAGTTAGAGGAGAAGAAACTCTAATCAATATAGATACATATAATATCTAATTAGTAAATAAAAAGTAAGTAAGGTACCCAAAGTAAGTGATAATCCTACAACGAACATTAATCCGGAGTAGTAAGTAATTGTAAGTGAATCTCTTAACTGTAAGTTCATATAAATAATAACGTAAATAAAAAAGTAAAGCAAAATGGAAAATTTAGACATTTTTAATTTGAGCCTCGACAATTTCAAATCCGAGGAAAAACAAACAAGTGGAACTGACATCTATAAAACAGATCCAAAAAATTCAAAAGACTCTATTTATAGAGCAGTTATTAGATTCATTCCGAATCTTAATAATCCTAAAAAATCTATCGTAAGAAAATACTCCTATTGGTTAGAAAATGCCGAAGGTAGTGGATTCTACGCAGATTGTCCTTCATCTGTTCCAGGTGAAAAATCAGTTATCCAAGATACTTTCTGGAAACTTTACAAATCTGAATCAGCATTCGAAAAGAAACAAGCTGAAAAAATTAAACGTAAAGAGTATTACTACTCATATGTTTTGATTGTAAAGGATCCACAACGTCCTGAATTGGAAAACACAGTTCAATTATTCCGTTTCCCTAGAGCCGTTAAGAAACTTATCGATGCTCAAATTCAACCATCTGCTGAAGATATCGAAATGGGAATCGAACCAACAAACATCTTCGACTTCTTTCAAGGAAAAGACTTCCAATTAAAAGTAACCATGAAAGGTGGATATTGGAATTATGATGAATGTAAATTCGGAAATACTCCAGCAGCTGTTAAACTTAATGGTGCTCAAATGGAAAACAACGAAGAATGTCGTAAAATGATCATGGGAATTTATACAGGTGCTTCTGCTTTAGAAGATCAAGAATTTAAACCATGGACTAATGAACTTCGTGAAAAGGTATTCAATTACATCGCAGAACTTACAGGATCTAATCCAGGTGCTGCTTATCAAGCTGTTTCTTCTCCAACTCCTGTTAAATCGGTTACTCCTCCTATGGCAGGAACTACTGAAACTCAGATTGTTAAAGAAACACCATCTATTAATTCCGCCTCGAAAGATGCCGGTAATTCAAATGACTCAGATATTGAATCTTGGTTACAAGAATTCGATATTAAATAAATCAAATTTAATCAAAAGGACATCTCTATCGAGGTGTCCTTTTTTTATTCAAAAACTATGAAAGGAATCGTATTAGCCGGTGGTAAAGGAACTAGATTACTCCCTATCACTATAACTCAAGTAAAACAGCTTTTGCCTGTTTATGACAAACCAATGATATATTACCCTATCTCTATTTTGATGCTTGCCGGAATCAAAGAGATTATGATTATTACAAATCCAGAAGACGTTCATTCAATGAAAAAACTTCTAGGAGATGGATCTGAATTAGGATGTAAATTTGAATATGAAGTACAAACCGAAGCAAGAGGAATAGCTGATGCTTTTATTATCGCTGAAGATTTTATAGGATCTGATCCTGTTTGTTTAATTCTAGGAGATAATATCTTCTACTCTTCAGGATTAGCAGGTCTTCTTAAAACTAAAACAAAGGAATGGGATGGATTTCGTGGAGTTTCACGAGCTAAAGGGGCTTGTGTTTTCGCTTATCACGTTAGTGATCCGGAACGTTATGGTGTAGTAGAATTCGATACTATGAATAGAGTTGTTTCTATCGAAGAAAAACCTAAAAAACCAAAATCTAGCTTTGCTATTCCAGGACTCTATTTTTACGATAATAAAGTTGTTGAAATGGCGAAAAATCTAAAACCTTCACGAAGAGGTGAATTAGAAATAACTGATATTAATCAGTTATATTTAGATGAAGGAAATCTACATGTTGCTCAATTACAAAGAGGGACTGCCTGGTTAGATACGGGAACTTTCGAATCACTAATGGAAGCAGGGCAATTTATTCATATGATTGAAAAAAGACAAGGACAAAAAGTTGGATGTATCGAAGAGATTGCATATAAAATGGGTTGGATTAATGAAAATCAACTAAAGTCTATAGCTAAGAAATATGAAAAAAGTGGATATGGTGAATATCTAACTTCTATTGCTGAAAATAAACCCTTACACATACACGGTACATATTAAAAATAATGGAAATAACTGAACAGAAAAAATTACAGATTAATGCTAAGGTCGAAAATATCATAAAATCAGAATTCTCAGGAGTAAAGGGAGAAGTAAGATTTTTTAGAGATAGACTTAACTTTGCATGTCCTTATTGTGGGGATTCTACGAATGAACACAAAAAACGTGCTAATATCTATTGGGCAAATCTAATGTATCATTGCTTCAATGATGGTTGTAAAAAGCACACTAATCTTGTAAATTTCTATAAAGATTTTAACAGTCCTGTTCAAAATACTGATGAATTAACGTTCTTTTTAGATTATATACGTGAACATCGTGTATCAACGGTAACTAAGGAATATCTTGAACTCAACACATTTCAAAATCTTGTTGAATTCGGTATTCCTTACGAAACCGTCAAATCAAAACTAAGACTCTTACATCCTTCTGAAGATATGACTATTGAAAAATATCTTAAAGCTCGATTCATGCATTTCAAAATGGATCACTTCCTTTACGATAAAAAGAAAGATCAGCTATATGTTCTCAATCTAACTCCAGATAAAACTAAAATTCTAGGATGGCAGATTAGAAACTTTCAAGAAAACAGAGCTAAATACGTCAGTTTCAATATAGAAAAAATAAACTATCTACTTTTCGGTCGAGGCATCGAAGATCGATCAGAAGACGAAATAATTAAGTTAAATACTATGAGTCTTTACTTCGGTATTCTATCTGCTGATTTCTCTAAGAATGTTACTATATTTGAAGGTGTTATTGATTCCTTTTTACAACCAAATTCAATAGCTATAACAGGTGCAGACAAACCTACTGAAATGTTTGACGATATAACAACAATACGATATCTTTTCGATAACGATAATGCAGGAAGAAGAGTTATGGAAGCAAAACTTAAAAAAAGAAAAAATGTCTTCATGTGGAATAAGCTCGTTAGAGATTTCAAAGTAAGAGAACAAGTTAAAGATCTAAATGATCTATTCATCTACTGTTGGAAAAACAAAAACGAAGCAATTAAAAATCTCGATAAATACTTTACACATGAACCACTGGACATCCGAAGCGTATAGTGCTATGGAAAATGAACTCGAAAAATTCTTCGAATCTTCTAAGAAAGGAAACATTAAGCTTATTGTCGATTTTGATATAGACGATAAGAAAGTTGAAGCAAATCCTTTCGAAATAGAAAGCATAAAATATAAAACTAAAAAGGTAAAAAAGGGATCTATCTTAGATCTAAAAAGCCGAAATAAAAAAGAAGATAATTCCCTATTCTAATGACCGAAGAAGAAAGAAAAGTAAACGATATAGACGAAGCCCTCGAAAAGGAACGTGTAGAATATGGTCATAAGCTTTCTGAACTTATTTCAAAAATAAATAAGATAGATCAAATACCAGAAGCTCAAGTATTTATGCTTTCTTATCGACATATGTTTGTTGAAAAGGCAGCTAAATATCGATCAGCCGTTTATAAAAAGAAAACAAACGATCAGAATTTTAGAAAACTAAGATTCGAATACTATAAAACTCAACATGATGTCCGATTGGATTATCGTGAAATAAACCAATTCATCGATTCGGATATGTCTATGAGAACTCGACAAACAGAGCTTCTAGATAATCAGATTTTATTTTTTAATCAATGTATCGAAACGGTGGATAAAATGGGATTTGCTATTAGAAATAGAATTTCTATAGAAGAATTCCATCACAAAAACTTTTAGAAATGAAATGGACACTAACACACAATGATAGAATCCTAACATTAACTGAAGCAACTGGATTAGAAATTGATCAACTCAATTTATCATTTAGAAGACAAACAGCTAATGCAAAATGGGATCCGAGAGTAAAAAAAGGTTGGTGGGACGGTTATATCTCATACTTCAAATCTGACAGATATCTACCATCAGGTCTTTGGTCAGAAGTTGTAGATATTTGTAAGCTATATAATTTTGAACTTCATATAGAAGGAATTGAAAATAAATTTGATAGAGATATCGATCAAGAAGAATTTCAATCCTGGGTTGATGAAAAATGGTCAGATGTAGAAGAAAGAAAACCTAGAGATTATCAAGTTAATACAGTTTTTAATATCATTAAATATCAAAATTGCTTAGCTGAACTCGCAACTTCTGCAGGAAAGACTTTGATTACCTATATGACAATTGCTTATCTTCTAGAAACTAAAAAAGCTAGAAAGGTTTTAATGATTGTTCCGACAGTAGACCTTGTAGTGCAAGGAACTGAGGATTTTTATCAATATAACGAAGAATCGTGTAAATTGAAAATTGACATTCAACAAATTTTTGCTGGATCTGTAATTAGAGAAAAATCAAATATAGTTATAGGAACATATCAATCACTTGTAAAGAAAGATAAAACTTATTTTGATCAATTTGATACGGTAATAGTCGATGAAACTCACAAAGCTAAATCAGCAAGTATTAAAACGATTTTAGAAAAATGTGAAAATGCAGGAAGAAAATTTGGTCTATCAGGAACAATTCCAAAACCAGGAACTTTAGATAGATTAACTCTTATGGCATATACAGGTCCTGTGATTACTTCAATTAGAGCAGATTATTTAATGGAACAAGGACATATTACACCTTGTGAAGTTTATGTTATCGAAATGGATTATGCTCGTCCTGAAGTAAAAGATGGATTCAAAATGTTATTTCAAAGATCCGAAGAAGATCGAAAGAAACTTCTTAATCTAGAACAACAATATGCTATTCAATCAGAGGTAAGATTAGAATTCATTACAGATATGATTCTAAAGAACAATAAGAATTCATTGGTTCTTTTCTATCGAATTGAATACGGTAACAAAATATATGATAAGCTTAGAGAAAAAACTGATAGAAAAATCTTTTACATCGATGGCTCTGTTAATAAAGATCTTAGAGAATATCAGAAAGATATGTTAGAAGAAGGTGAAGGAAAAATTATGATTGCATCATTTGGAACCTTCTCTACTGGAATCAACGTTAAAAACATACACACTATTTACTTAACTGAATCATTCAAATCTGAAGTAATTATTAGACAATCTATTGGTAGAGGACTTAGAAAACATGCAGATAAGAAGAAGCTGGTAATTATCGACTTTGTAGATGATTATTGTACTGGTAAATTTAAGAACTATCTTTATAAACATTCAGAAGTTAGACAAGCTATATACGATGATCAGAATTTCCCTTACAGTATAAGACGTATGGACTTGAAGAAGATATATAGTAAAAATAGTGAATAAAATGGCTTTGCTTAAATACAGAACATTTGCAAAATTAAGAACAGAGGCTAAGGAAAATAAGCTTCGTGAAACCGCTGCACAAAATTTCAAAAAGATATTCAACGAAAATCTTTCTAAATATGGTGCTAAAGATCCCTCCGAACTTGACGAAGAACAACTTACTGAATTCTTGGAAACAATGAAAAGTTATAAAAACGCTCAAAACGGAAAGTAATGGCAGAAATTTTATCCCTAAGACAGGTATATCTAAAAGAAGGAATGCCCTTCGTTAATAAACTACTAGATGGATTTGTTGTTGTTAGTGAAAAGCTTAATGCTACTAGATTTTGCTTCGAATATAACGGACCTAAGGGAATTAAATTCTTCAAAAAAGATGGACCTATAACATCTATCGATAGAACGATGTCTTCACTTTATGAAGCACCTATTCGTTTTATTGAATCTCTTCCTAAAGAAGATATGATGAAACTTCCTATCGGATTCAAATTTGGTCTTCGTTATTTTCATAATACAAAACCTGCTAATATAGTTTATGATAAAATTCCTCTAAACGGTCTCGTCTTAACTGATATTAAAAATCCTACAGGTAAAATCATAGATGATGTATCAATTCTTAATGGAATATCGGATCTTCTAAGAGTAGAAAAACCTCCTGTTATTTGGTATGGTAAGTTAGATAAATCACAAAAAACTAGAATCTTAGAATATCTTAGAACTCAAGAAGATGAGCTAATAAAAAGATTTTCTACAGATTCATTCACTAAATATATCATATCAATTCTTAATCCCGAGATTGAAGCTACAGCTCTTAAAAACGATATAGAAAAACCTATCGATTCTATCATCTTCAAATTTATTTCAGATGATACTAGTGAAGTTTTCCATTCAAAAGTAATAGATCCTGTAATTACACAAATCAATCGATCTAATGATGAAGAAAGAGAACCTCAAGATCTTTATGGAATTATTCTTTCTGATCTTGTTGAATATATCAAAGTAACAGGACTTCAAAAATATGGTCTTAAAGAAGAAGGAGAAGATGCTAGATATTTAGAACTTGTTTGTCAAATCTTTTCACAATACATGAAAAAATATGGCTATAAATATAACGGAATTGAAATAGATCCTCTTTCTTTTGCATCGGTTCCTGAATTCGATCTTAATACAGGATTCATTAAAGATCAAAAAGTTAGAGATCTAATTAAAGAATCTACAATCAACAAGCACATCTTCAAAATTCTTATGAGTTCTTTCTCTAAACCGAAGAAAAAACCTAGCGGAACTGTTACTCAAATGCTTATTGATGATACTATAGATCTAGCTAAGAAAATTAAAGATAAAGTTTTAGAAACCAAAAAAGTAGGTGAATCTAATTCTTTTCCTACATATGAAGAATTCTTCACTAAAAAGACGGATGATTCTCGAGGAATCAAACTTTGATATATAGAAAAACAAATAAAAACACATTAAAATGGAAAAAAATCTTAACGAAGGTAGAACCCAAATCAAAAGACAGTACGGCCAGTACGCAAAAATTAAGGTAAATGAAAAAGCACCAATAAGAAACAAAGTTATTGGTTTCGTAGGAAAACGTTTTGTTACTGAGGAAGAAATGAAAAATTTCTTATCTAAAATGAATGAGGATTCTGGAAAAACTTTTGATGATAAAAAATGGTTCGGTAGAAATCAAAGATATTTTGAGTCTTTTGAAAATAGAGGACAAAAGGTTATCACTCTTTCTAAATACGGAAAACGTGTTCTAGAAATGATTGGTAAGACTACACAAAAACAATCGATCAATGAATGTGTAGGTCTTTTCAAAAATATCAGATTAAATGAGGCGTTTGTTAATCCTTCTCCTTGTGAATTACTACAAGATACATTAAAAGGTTTTTCTGAATCAGATGATGATAGTATTGACATTACAGTTTTAACTAAAGGATATGAAACTATCGCTAAATTGTTAAAAGGAAATATGAAAACTGTTGTTTCTGAAATGGAAGAGGGTGAATATGAACTTTGCAAAGCTTTGGCTGTAGGCCTTGATAAAAGAGCTACAGGTGGAATCACTGATACTGGAAAACGTAAAAATGAATCCCCTGAAGGATCTAACGTTTCCATCGTTAACAGAGGACAAATTAACTCAGCTTTTACGAGTAATTCTCTTCCACGTGAAGTAATTGTTTATCATATTGGAGATATAAAAGTAGACGTTGCAACTTGGGTAGATGGAGATGAATATGCAGAATTCGATCACGTAGCATTTCTTAAAAAAGACGAAAAGAAACTTATTTCTTGGGTAAATAAAAACATGTCAGAAGACGACATGGAATACTAAAATGTTAAATCTACCTACATACGAACAATACTTAATAACCGAAGCTTTAGATGATTCTAAGGTTTCGGATGTTAAGAAGTTAGTTTCTGAAAAACTAAGAACTGTTGTTGAATATACAAAATCTTCTGAAGTTTTCAAATGTGTAGGTCTTGCTCTTAAATATCCTGAAGTTCTTGAAGATATTCTTAAGGCAGAAGGTTTTGAAGCAAAAAATATAAAACTCATTGGAGCTCAATTCTCTGGTGATACAGAATTTCAAATTAAATAAAACGAGATATGAAAATTAAATCATTCAAAGAATTCTTAAATGAATCACTTAACGAAGCAGGCGATGTAGCTTATTGGAAACAATATGAAAAAGGAACTCCAGTTGGCGAAGAAGATTATGGTAAAAAAGTAGCTAAAAACGAAAAAGAGCTAGATGCACTTTATGACGAAGTAGTAATGTGGTGGGATACTGAATCGGAACATCCGAATACACGTTCTCCGTTCGGTCAATCTAAACAATGCGAAGAACTTAGAGGTGTAGCAAAACAATATCTTAAAAAATACAAATCCATTAACGGAAGAGTTATCGACGCAATGGTATCTCAGAATTACATCTAATAAGATGCCAAAAAGAAAACATACACCCATGTCTACATACGAAGATTTTCTAAAAGAAAATTCTGCAGCAGCAACTGTTAGTTCAGTTGGTGGAATGGGTTCCCCTTCAATGCCAGGAAATCCAGGAACTCAGAATGACTATGTCACTCAAGAAACAGGATCTGGTGATATTCCTTATACGTTGTCTAAAGGACAACCAAAGAAAATGAAGAAATCCTCCTTCGTAAGATTCAAAGATTTTATCAAAGGTAGTGAAGAACTAAGATCGGCCGTATAAGGTTTGCCGGCCGAATAAATTTATAACAATGGACAGTGACCCTGAGAAACAGAAACAATCAAGGAAAAAAACTAAGAACTCTTGTTCTTGTTTTAGCAACATTCTTCAACCCTCTTGGGTTCGATGCCCTATTCCATCTGGTGATGACGTGGACGGGATCATATTGGATTACGGATGCAATTTTTTATGGCGTATCGGGATTGCTCTTTGGGCTGTATTTTTTGTTGTCGAAACGTGCAAAATCATAATAAAATAACTCTTAACATATTTTGCAAAGGTCCATCAAAAATGGACTTTTGTTGTCTAGTATTGATCCTATTCAACTCGGATGTTCATAATAAAATAAAAAAACATGAAGTATATCAAAATTCGAGATGTTAAATCTCCTACAAGAGGTACACCACATTCAGCAGGAATTGATTTCTATATTCCTAACGAATGGAACAATGGTGAATCTTATCATCTAAGACCCGGCGGAAGTCTTCTTATTCCTTCAGGCGTTAAGTTAAAAGTTCCTAACGGACATGCTCTTATTGCATTCAATAAATCCGGAGTTGCAACAAAAAAAGGTGTTATTGTTGGTGCTTGTGTAGTCGATGAAGATTATCAAGGTGAACTACATTTACATATAATAAATATAAATCAACCTATCGAATCATTTGGTGAAACCGCTTATTCGTCTGATCCAGGATTTGTAGACATTATTCCAGGAGAAAAGTTAATGCAATTCATTATTGTGCCTGTAAATTACGTTGATCCTATTGAAGTACAAACACTTGAAGAATTATTTCCTGAAGAATCTCAAAGAGGTGAAGGTGGATTCGGTTCAACGGGAATTAAATAAACTATAAATAAAATGGACTTACAAACAAAAGGATTAAATCCTAAAGATACAACAGCTGTTCAATGTGAACTATGTAAAGAAGAAAAATTCGAGGAAGTTACTTTTATTCGTAAAGCTTCTCGACTTCTAACAGGTGCTGCAAATGATACATATATCCCAGTACCGACATTCCAATGTAAATCATGCGGTCATATAAATAAAGAATTCATACCTAAATTTTAATAAATGATCCTAGAAGTTGAAAACAACGAAAATCAAGTAATCATTTCTTATTTCGATAAGGAAGGAAGAATAAAAATTAAAGATTATCGATTAGATAATTGTCCAAATTGGAAAGTTTGCTCAGATTCAGATCCTCGTAGAGATCCAGAATTCAAAAATTGGAATGGTAGATCTGTAAAGAAACAAAATTCTCCACGATTCAATAAATTCTCTATATATGAATTTATCGATACTCTCCCAGAAGATGAAAAGGCAGAAATAACAGCTCTTAACTTTCCCAAAATTCAATCAATAGATATTGAAACTGAAGTCATTGATTCATTCCCTGTTCCTGAAATTGCTCGGGAAAGAATCACAACTATTGCTATTGCAACTGAAGCTAATGCAACTATTGTTTTAGGATGGAAACCTATTTCTAAAGAACAAGAAAAGATGATCTTCGACAAACATCGAGAATATCTAAAAGAATATGGCGAATGGAATTTCAAATATATTTGTTTCGAAGACGAATATAACATGATGTATACTTTCATAAATAAATTCATACCAAATTTCAGTTTAATGATAGGTTGGAACTTTATTGGATTCGATTGGAAATACATATATAATAGATGCAAGAAAATAGGTATCGACGTTTCTAGATGTTCGCCATCTAAGAAAATCTATGGCAAAGATAATATCCCAACTCACGTAGGAATTATCGATTATTTAGATGTTTATCGTCGATGGGACCGAACAGTTGCAATCAAAGAAAATAACACTTTAGATTTCGTAGGAAATGCTGTTCTTGGAGTAACTAAATTAAAATATGAAGGAACTCTGCAAGAACTATACGAAAATGATTATGACAAATATGTACTTTACAATGCTATTGATGCTGCGATAGTTTGTTTAATACATAAAAAACTCAAAACAATTAATGCGATTCTTACAATGTCTTGTCTCTGTAATTTGTCCATATATCGAGCATCTTCAGCTGTTAATCTTACTGAAGCTCTTCTTTGGAAAGGATATTATGATAGAAAATTGGTTATAGCAGACGAAAGAGGAGATTCAGTTAGAGGAGTTTATGAAGGTGCTTACGTAAAAGAACCAGAGGTAGGGATATTCAGAGCTGCAACATGTTATGATTATGCTTCTCTATATCCATCTGTAATGAGACAATATAACGTATCACCTGAATCATTCATAACGAAAACTCAAGATCCTGCAACATTAGAAAAATATAGAAACGACGAAAATTATATCGTTTCTGTAACAGGTGCTATTTATGATAACAAAGATACTTCCGTATTAAAAGAAATTCTTACGGATCTATATACAAAACGTAAAAAGTTCAAGAATCGTCATTTAGATATCGAACGATTATTAGTAAAAAAATAAAAAAATACATGGGACTTTTTGATGAAAGAATAGAATATAAACCTTTTGAATATCCAGAATACTACACAGAAGGATGGTTAAAACAAGCGCAAGCTTTTTGGTTACATACAGAAATATCCATGCAAGGTGATGTAAAAGATTGGAAAGAAAATTTATCAGCATCTGAGAAAAATCTAGTAGGAAACATCTTACTTGGATTTGCACAAACAGAATGTGCTGTTTCTGATTATTGGACAGGGATGGTAACTAAATGGTTTCCAAAACATGAGATTAAGCAAATGGCTATGTTATTTGGATCTCAAGAAACTATACATGCAACTGCATATTCATACCTAAATGAAACTCTAGGTCTAGAAGATTTCAAAGGATTTATGCATGAACCTACGATCGCAAACAAATTTGAATTTCTACTTTCAACTGAAGCAGATTGGACCCCTGAAGATTTAAGAACCTCCTTAAAAGCAAGAAGAGATGTTGCAAAATCTTTAGCTATCTTTTCTGCTTTTGCTGAAGGAGTTTCCCTTTATTCTTCTTTTGCTGTTTTATATAGCTTTCAAATGAGAAATCTACTTAAAGGAATCGGTCAACAAATGAAATGGTCAGTAAGAGACGAATCTCTACATTCACGTATGGGATGTCAACTATTCAATCATGTATGTGAAGAATATCCAGAATTAAGAGAAAGTGTTCAGAAAGAAGTAATTTATGCTTCTAAATTAATGGTTGAAATGGAACATCGTTTCATCGATAAAATTTTCGAAGATGGTGATTTAGAAAATCTAAAATCCGAAGATGTTAAAAACTTCATCAGTAGAAGAGCAAATGAAAAACTTGCGGAATTAGAATATTCGCCTATTTTCGAATATGATATCGAATCCGCTAATCAACTTGAATGGTTCTATCATCTAACAGGAGGAGTAACACATACTGACTTCTTTGCAATCAGACCTACAGATTATGCCAAAGCAGGTGAAGATGAAAATTGGTCAGACGAAGAATTATGGTAAATTAATAAAAAAATAAAAAATATGATAGGTAACGCAGATTCAATAGCTGAATCATTAGGTTGGGAAGTTGGAGTAGATTATCCAATTTGGGGCCACACAGAAACTTACTTAAAAACTATAAGCAAAGGCTATTTATTAGCAGGTGAAAAACCAAAAGATGCTTATTGGCGAGTTTGTACAACAGTAGCTAAAAGACTAGGAAAACCAGAAATGGCTTCTAAGTTTTTTGATTATGTTTTTAAAGGATGGTTAAATCTTGCCACTCCTGTTTTATCAAACACAGGAACCGAAAGAGGATTACCTATTTCGTGTTTTGGTATCGATGTTGCAGATTCTATTTTCGATATAGGAACAAAGAATTTAGAACTTATGTTACTAGCTAAACATGGAGGTGGTGTAGGAATTGGAATTAATCAAATAAGACCTGCAGGAACAGTTATAAAAAACAATGGAACTTCAGATGGTGTTGTTCCTTTTTGTAAGATATATGATTCAACTATATTAGCAACAAGTCAAGGTTCAGTTAGAAGAGGTGCTGCTTCAGTAAATATGGATATTGAACATAATGATTTTTGGGAATGGTTAGAAATTAGAGAACCTAAAGGTGATGTTAATCGTCAATCTCTTAATCTTCATCAATGTGTTGTGATATCGGATTCTTTTATGCAAAAGGTAGAATTAGGCGATAAAGAATCTAGATCTAAATGGTCAGCAGTTCTTCGTAAACGTAGATCTACAGGAGAACCTTATATTATGTACAAAGGAAATGTTAATCGATCAAATCCCGAAGCATATTCAAAAAATGGATTAAAAGTCTATATGACTAATATATGTTCGGAAATTACTCTACATACGGACGAATCTCATTCTTTTGTTTGTTGTTTAAGTTCTATTAATCTTGCAAAATATAGCGAATGGAAAGATACAGATCTAATTTATACTTCTACGTGGTTTTTAGATGGTGTCCTTGAAGAATTTATTCAGAAAGCAAAATATATGTCAGGGTTTTCTAATTCAGTTCGTTCTGCAGAAAAAGGTCGAGCTTTAGGTCTTGGAGTTCTTGGTTGGCATACATATCTTCAAGAGAAAGGACTTCCATTTGAAGGTCTTCTTGCTCAATACGAAACAAGAAAAATCTTCTCACAACTTAAACTTGAATCTGAACGAGCAAGTAGAGATATGGCAAGAGAATATGGAGAACCACTTTGGTGTATCGGAACAGGAATGAGAAATTCACATTTAAGAGCTATTGCTCCAACAGTTTCTAATTCCAAACTAAGTGGAAATGTTTCTCCTGGAATCGAACCATGGGCAGCTAATGTATTCACTGAACAAACTGCAAAAGGAACTTTCATTCGTAAAAATCCTACATTAGAAAGAGCCCTTAAGAAAATAAAGAAAAACAACAAAGAAATTTGGGATCAAATACTTTCAGATGGAGGGTCTGTTCAAGGTCTAGATTTTCTTGACGGATGGTTCTTTAATGATAGCAATTTAGTTAACTCAGAAAAAATTATTGATATGACAGATTCTGAAAGGGCTGATCTAATTCCATTCAAAGACGTATTCAAAACTTTCAAAGAAATTAATCAATTAGAACTAGTTAAACAAGCAGGTTTGAGACAACAATATATAGATCAATCTGTTTCTTTGAATCTTGCTTTCCCAACTGAAGCTACACCTAAATTCATTAATCAAGTTCATATGGAAGCTTATAAACAAGGAATAAAAACTCTTTACTATATGCGAACTGAATCAGTTCTTCGAGGAGATATAGCTATTAAAGCTCTTGATGAAAGCTGTTTATCGTGTGATGGATAAAAAACTAATTAACAAATGAAGGGAGATGCAAATCTCCCTTTTGTTTTTTACATAAAATAAATATGGAAAATCCTGTATACGTATTAACTAAACCAAAAGCTAGACAAACAATAGAAGTCTTCGTAGATAAATCTATGGATGCCGATGGATGGTTTTTTGAAATCCGATACATCGAAAAGAAAACAAACAAAACAGCCCATTCACATTGTGTAATAAAAAAAGACCTAGAATCTTGGTTAAGATCACTTCAAAGTGAAGGATGGATTATGGAAACAAAATAAACATATAAAAATAAAAATGAAAGTAAAAGTAACAAAAGTATCAGTTGCCCATCTTAATGGACTGATTCGAAAAATGTTGTTAATGGATACGTCGTTATACATTAATATCAACAAAGATCAAGTATGGTCATCTGTCTATACACCAACTAAAGATGTTGTTAAATCGTTTTCTATGCCGACTTCAGATGTTTTTACATTTGAAAGCCCAATAGAAGAAACAATTAAGCTATCATTCTTTTCAGGATCTAGATTAGCAAATTGTATAGGACACTTCGATCCACATCATTTACAAATGGAAATATCAATCTTCAAAGACGAAGACGAAGGGGTTTTCTATGCTGATAAAATGATTCTTCGTGATCAAAAACTAAAGATTGAAATTCATTGTCAAGATATTTCATTAGGTTTCACTTCAATGACAGAAGATCAAGTTACTCGAGCATTCGATAAATCTTCAGAGCTATTTCAATTCCAGTATTCAAAAGAAGACTTTACAAAAGTATCATCTCTAATTTCTTTAGATAAATCAGAACTTCTAAAAATTACAGGTGAATCCGATGGAATTCATATTAAAACAGATGCATTCGATATCATTATAGATGATAATCAAAAAATCAGCGATGGAATTCAAAAATCAACTTTCAAATCATTCTTTGAACGAGTAGATAAAGAAACATATCACGTTTCTGTTTGTGAAAACAAGCTAATTTTAACTTCTCAAGAAACAAATACTACAATCGCATTAAATCTTGCAATAACGGAATAATATGAATATAGAAAACTTAACGGATGAAGATATTCGAGGTTTAATCAAAGCAGATCTATCAGAAGAAGATATAGAACTTCTAAAAAAAGAATCCCTTAATTGTTATTCATTCGAACAAAGTATCAAACTTGCGATTAACAGTATCTATGGTGCCTTTGCTAATGAATACTTTCATTTTTATAACATAGCAATCGCAGAAACAGTTACTCTTCAAGGTCAAGATGCAATCAAATACACTGAAAGATTAATTGAAAAATACTTCTCAGAATTTTTTCATCGAGATAAACCTTTACTAGCAGCTCTAGGTGTTAAAGAAGATCAAGTGGTTCCTCCTATTAAAGGAAAGGTATGGAAATATACAGATACCGATTCAGGTTACTTAATTTTCGAAGAATGTATCGAAGCTGTTAATTGGCAAGGGTCTGTAAAAGATTTTGTTTTAACACTTAACAATTTCCGATTAGCTGCTTATGTTAAGAAAGTTCTTGATGATTACGCAAAAGTAAATAACACAGAAAACTACTTAGATTTCGAATTAGAAACTATTGCAGAAAATGCTATATGGGTAGCAAAGAAAAAATACGTTCAAAATATCATTTGGAAAGATGGTAAGGAATATGAACCTTTAAGTTATATCAAAACTACAGGATTAGAAATTATTCAATCGAGTACACCTCCTTTCTGTCGAGAAAAACTTATTGAAATTGTAAAATTCATCTTCTCGAAGAAAAAATTAACAGTAAAAGATAACGCTGAACTCGTAGGTCTAATCAAAGAAATAAAGAAAGAATTCAAGCTTTCTAATATCGAAAAGATTTCCATGTCTCGTGGAATATCCGATTATCGTAAATTTATTCTAAATGATACCGATACATTCGAAATGAATTCTGGATGTCCTATTCATATTCGAGCAGGTGGTTATCATAATTACCTACTACATCAAAGTGGAATGAAAGGTAAATATGAACTTATTGGTGCCGGTGGTAAAGTAAAATGGTATCATGCAGCCGATGATTTTTGTAATGTTTTCGCTTACAAACCAGGTCAATTCCCTATGGAATTCGCTCCTAAAATGGATATAGAAGGACAATTTAGATCGACCATTATTGATCCTCTAAATCGAATTATCGTTCCAGCAGGATTACCTCCACTCAATCCTTCATTAGCTTATACGGTAAGTTTATTCTAACTTATTAAAAATCAAGCATCTAATTAATCATATAATATAAAAAATTAAAAGTAAATATGGCAAAAGAATTTTCAATTGGTGAGCTTCAAAAGGAGCTACGAAAAATAAATCCATTTGGGGACGTTATCAGTAAGTCTGATTTCTCTAAAATTACTGAATGGATTCCGTCAGGTAATTATCACTTAAATGCAGTCTTCAGTGGAGATTTATTTGGTGGTATTCCAAACAATAGAACAATCTGTTTAGCAGGTGATTCAGGAACAGGAAAAACATTCCTTCTTCTTAACATGGTTGCACAGGCTCAGAAAATGGGTTATTATGTAATTTATTACGATACTGAAGGTGCTGTAGATGTTGATAACATTCAAGCATTCGGTGTGGATCCTGAAAGATTCGATCATCAACCAGTTTCTGATTTAGCAAAATTCAGAACCTCAATTACTACATTGACTAAAAAGTTAATGGAAGCTAAAGAGAAAGGATTTACGACTCCTAAGATCTTTATTGCACTTGATTCTTTAGGAATGCTTGCAACTACAAAAGAAATAGATGATGCAATCAGCGGTAATACAGCAGCCGATATGACTCGTGCAAAATCCATTAGATCTTTATTCCGTATCATTACTTCAGATTTAACAGGATTACAAATTCCTTTTGTCTTTACTAATCACACATATGCTTCAACAGGTATGTTCCCTACAATTAACCTTTCAGGTGGTGGAGGATTAGTTTATTCGGCTTCGGTTATTCTTGCTCTTTCGAAAGCACAAATTAAAGATGGTGCTATACAAACAGGAATTATCGTTTCTGTTAAGACTTTAAAGAATCGTTTTGGTAAACCAATTCCTATTAAATTCCATATTCGTTGGGATCGAGGAATGAATCCTTATATTGGAATGGAAGAATATATGTCATGGGATAATTGCGGTATTCAAAAAGGAAACATCCATCCACAAAAAGATTATGATAAATGGACTGAGGCTGAAAAGGAAAAATCAAGACCATTTCAAATCGACGGAGATACAGTTTACTTTATGCCAAGAGATACTGCAAGAAATTATATCGTTAAACACTTAGGAAGAGGAGTTTCTGCACAAGAGCTATTTACCGATATGGTTTGGACTCAAGAAGTACTCGAATTAATCAATGAAAAATGCATCAAAGCTAAATTCTCTTATGGAATCGATTCTGATGAAACCCCTGAAATCGAAAATTTCCTTTCTGATTTAGACGAAGATTAAGCCATGTTTGATAAAGAAAAAATCAAAATAAAATACATCATCGGAACCTATAAGGATGAATTAAATTATCCGACAATAGAAGATTTCGAATATCTAATAAAAAATTGGTATTGGAATGAAGGTGGTCACCATTTTATTCATTCATATCGAGCTATAACAGAAACAGGTAATCTTGTTTTTACTGATGTAGTTCTAAAAGAAAAACTTGATGGAGATGAGGAGTCAGCAATTAGACTCCTCAAATCTCTTGAGGAATCCGGAAGAATCAAACTAAACAAAGCTACTAAGTTTACCAACTACTATGAGCTTATGTAAACCTTAACTCAAGAATTCATATAATTTTTATAAACAATTTAATTATGATCGGATCTTCAGACTTCGAAAAAATCTTCTATCTATACGTTAGAAACAATCCAAATTACCTCAGATCTGTTTCTCAAGATTTCTTCGAAAGCGATGAAATAGGAACTTTATTTACTATCGATAAAACATTCAATGATCGATTTAGTACTGTTCCTACAAAGGAACAATTAAAAGCAATAGCTAAACAAGAAAAATTCTCGAGTCAACTTTCAGAAAAAATTATCGATATCATATTCGATGAACCTATTGATTCATATGATGAAAAATGGGTAAAGGAAACTTCTGAATCTTGGATCCTTTGGAAAAATCTAGATAAATCTCTTATCGATACATTAGAATTCGTTAAGACTGTTAAGGTAACGCCTAATAACGTAATGGAAATCGTTAATAAGGTTAAAAATCTAATTAACGAAAGAAATAATCTTACATTCAATGAATCTTTAGGTCGTGATTTCTTCGACGTGGAATCACATATACCAGAAGCAAATTCTAAAATCACAACAGGTCATAATTGGATTGATCATTTTACAGGTGGTTATAGAACAAAATCTCTTATTGTTTATGCAGGTGAACAAAACATCGGTAAATCAATTTGGTTAGCAAATGATGCTGTAAATTACGTAAAAGCAGGATATGATGTCGCTGTCATTACTGCAGAAATGGCAGAAATAGATTTCACTTATCGTATAGGATCTAATCTTCTTAATATACCAATCTCAGATTATGAAAAATATGCTAAAAATCCAGATCAAATTAAATCTAAATTAGCTAATCTTCGAGGTGGTGTTATTCCTCCAGGAAATCTTTTCGTTAAAGAATATCCAACATCTCAAGCAACTGTTCCTGATATCGAAGGATATCTAAAAGAATTAGAATCAACTAAAGGTGTTAAGCTAAAAGCAATTATCATTGATTACATTAACATCCTTTCAAATTGTAGAAATCCTAATAGTGAAAACACCTACATGAAAATCAAACAAATCGCTGAAGACTTACGTGCTATGGCGGTTCGAAACGAATGGATTATAATTACTGCAACTCAAATTAATCGAGGTGGATATGATTCTACAGAATTAAATATGGGTCATATCGCAGAATCAGCTGGTCTATCACACACAGCCGATGTTATCTATGGTATCATTCAAGATAGTACAATGTTAGTAAACAATGAATACTTTTTGAAGCTACTAAAAATTAGAAATGGATCAGGTAAAAGTAGTAGATGTCTATATAAAATAGACTACAAATATATGCGGTTAATAGAAACAGAAACCGTAATAAATACATCAAACTAAAATGGAAAATGAAAATTTAGAGGTTAATAACCCAGAAGAAGAAAACGACGCACCCTTATTTAGGGACAAAATCTTCGACAATGATTTCGAAAATACAGAACTCGATACAACTGAAAAATTCTCGATCGATGCTAATTTCGTTGAAAAAACTTTCGATGAAAAAATAGATGAATCAATGTTTTATGCTGACGTAACAGAATTTATTAAATCAAATCATAGATTAAATACTCTTAATTCGGCCCTTCCTACAGGAGGATTTCCGAAGATAAACAAAAGCGAAATAAATGAAATTTATCGATGTATAACCGAGAAACTTACACAAGTTCCGAAAATAGAAGTTTTTTCTATTGTTACGAGCATTTATGATATTTCTCCAGATAAATTCTATGAATCTTTATCTAATACTTTTAAGACCGAACTTATAACTGAATTAAAAAGAAGAGGATATCTTAAGAATCACAAATCTTTATTCTAATGAAAATAGATGCTAAACGAGCTTTTATAATTTCCGACACACATTTTGGCGCTAGGTCTAATTCGGTCGAATGGTTAGATGAAATGATGGATTGGTTCGATAATGATTTCATTCCTAGAGTAAAGGCCGAATATAAACCAGGGGATATTCTTATTCACAACGGCGATGTATTTGATAATAGACAATCTGTTAATTTACTTGTTCTACATAAAGGAATAACTCTTTTCGAAAAGCTATCCGAAATCTTTATAGATGGAATTTATGTTATTGCTGGAAATCATGACGTAATGAGAAAAACATCTAATGATGTTTCTTCTCTTGATTGTTTGAAATACATTCCAAGAGTTAATATCTTAAAAGAACCAGTGATTGCAGAAATAAGCAGTAATAGAATTCTATTTATGCCATGGAGAACTAACGACGAAGAAGAAAGAAAATGTATAGCAGATTTTAGTTCAGATAGAATCGATTATCTCTTCTGTCATACTAATATCAGATCTCTACATTTTGACAATTATCGTGAAGTTGATGAAGGACTTTCTGTTACAGAACTTTCCGACATACGACGTGTTTTTGCAGGGCATATTCATTGGGGACAACAAAAAGGAAATGTTACTATGATCGGTAATCCTTACCAAATGACAAGATCAGATGCTATGAATACAAAAGGGTTTTATCTTCTTGATTTTGAAACAGATAATCTCGAATTTAGAGAAAATACATATTCACCTAAATTCGTAAGAGTTTATTTGAACAAATATATCGATAAAACAGTTGAAGATCTTAAGGCCGAATGTCAAAATAATCGAGTCGATCTTTATGTTCCTTCAGCTTATCTTATGAGATATCAGATCAATCCAATTATCGATATCCTATCAGAAATAACGAAGAAACTCGAAGTCATTCCTTATGAAGCGGATCTTTATGATGATGTAGATGAAGGTAGTCTTTCAGATGAAGGAACTTTCAATATCATAAGTCTTTGTGAGAAATATATTACTTCAGTTAAAACAATTGAAAGTGAAACAAAGGATAAAATTATGTCGAAAATCAATTCGATATATCAAGAAACTATTAAACACGAAAAATAATGAGAATAGAATCAGTTGAATGGAAAAATTTTAATTCCTATGGAAATGTTCCACAAAGAATTGATTTAGGAAACGGTGGAGATTTGTATCTTCTTCTTGGTGGTAACGGAAATGGAAAAAGTACAATATCCGAAGTAATTACATTTTCTCTATATGGAAAACTAGAGAATAAAAAGAAAGGTGATCTACCTAATAGAATCAATAAGAATCTTTGGTGTCGTATTGTTGTTATTTCAAAAGGAAAGAAAATAACAATAACTAGGGGAGTTTCACCTGGTCTTTTCGAAGTGGACATAGACGGTGTACCTTATGATACCTCAGGTACTTCTAATGTACAAGATTATCTCGAATATGAGTTATTCGATATACCATATCAAGTATTCAAGAATATCATCGTTTTATCAATTAATGATTTTAGATCATTCCTTACAATGTCAGTTGGTGATAAAAGAAATATCGTCGATCGACTTTTTGGATTCACTTTAATTAATACAATGAGGGATTCTATAAGATCGGAAAGAAGAGAAATTAAAGAGCAAATCAAAACAATAAATGACGAGCTAAATATCATCGAGGAATCGATTGCTTCGATTAATGAAAAAATAGAATCTTTAGAAAAATCTAAAGCAGAAGATAACATTAAATTAGCTTCTGAATACAAAGAGAAAATAATAGGTCTTATAGGTGAAAAGAAGAAACTAGAAGATCTTGTTTCAAAAATAAAAGAGAAAGAATCTAATATGTTAACTTCTCTAAATGAAGAACAAAAAGAACTTTCTGAAATAACTTTCGAAATAAAGAATGATAAAACAAAAATGAATCTTTATTCAAATAATCAATGTCCTACTTGTGGATCAGATCTACATACAGAACATCATAAATCTATCAAAGAAAATTTAGAAGAAAATCTTCAATTGAAAGAAGATAAAAAATATACTCTAGACGAATCTGTTAGATCTGTAAGTACAAAAACAAAAGAAATATCTAATAAAATTCAAGAAATTCAATCTTCTGTTATAAGAATAAATTTGATGATAAATCAATATAAAAACGAAGCAGAAAGGTTAGTAAAGGAAACTAAAGAGGTCGATGAAAATTATTTACAAGAACTAGTAAATGAAAATTCAAATAAAGCTAAAGAACGTAAAACAAATCATATTAAGAAAGTTCAAGAAGATACATTCTTAGAAATTGTTGAATCTATTTTAGGTGATGATGGTGTTAAGAATCTTGCAATGAAAACAATCCTTCCTTCATTAAATCAATCGATTCATAATATGGCTGCACAAATACACCTTCCATATTCGATTAAATTTGATGATAAATTCAATTGTATAATTAATGCTCTTGGTGAAGAAATCAATCCAAAAAGTATGTCAACTGGGGAAAGAAAGAAAGCAGATTTCATTATCATTATTGCAATGCTAAAGATCTTAAAGATTCGATATCCTTCTCTTAATTTACTTTTCTTAGATGAAATCTTCTCTTCGGTCGATTCAGCTGGAATATACGAGATTATAAAAATTCTTTCAGAAGTATCAAAAGAAAACAATCTTAACACATGGGTAATCAATCACACAGAACTACCTATGGAGTTATTTGATAAAAAAGTAGAAGCTTACCGAGAAGGTGGCTTCTCAAAACTATCTATAGAAACTATTTCTTAAAAGTGGATATATAGAGAGAAAATAAGAAGAATAAATGTCGGTATACGATTTACATTTTAACAAAGACGACGTAACTATAAGAAATATCTTAATCGGTCTTTTAGCTACATTACACGAAACGATATATTGGTATAATCAAGTAGGAAATGATATAAAAGATAGACGACAAATAAAAGTTCCTTTTTACTTTTCGACTACAGGAACAGAACGTTATCTACAAGACAACTTCTTAAATAATATCGATTTCGACCCTGATAATTTAAAGGCTGAAGCTTTTTATAATTCTATTCCTAGAGGAATAGTTGATCTAACTGGAATAACAGTTGAAGCACAAGCAATTGTAAATAAATATGTTAGAATGAACCATCAAGTTCAAGAACAAGACGGAACATTAAACACATATAGCACGGAATGTTTTTGGGTTCCTATTATCCTTAATGCTGATTGTAAAGTTTATACAGATTCTATAGTCGATCAATTAAAATGTACTGAAGCTATAATCAAAACTTTCTTTAAGAACAAATCATATCAAGTAGATGTAGCTTATACAAGAATTCCTTGTTTGATTTTGTTTCCTGATGATTATACAAATGAAAGAACTCTTGAATTCTCATTCACAGATAAAAGAGAATTTACTACATCTTTTGCTTTACAAATAAAAGCTTATATTCCTGTATTCAAAGAAGGAACTACAATCTTTGCTGGAACTAATATGTCAGGATTCCAAACAAATCTTAATTTTGCTGGATCCTTTGGTGCTGGTAGTGCTGCTGGTCCAGGAGCAAATGAAGCTAATGCCGATAATCAAGTAGGTCTTCCTAATCAAACAATTTCCCCAATCCTTCCTGGAGGAACTGTTACACCCCCTCCTATTCCAGGAAATAATCAATATGGAAATAATCCTGCATCCGATCCACCAATTCCACCAGAACCGCCGGAATCTTTTGGAAATGGACCTAATATACCATCATGGCCTATATCACCAAGAACAATTCTTCCACCAGAAGGAGGAACCGCTAATGTTGATCCTGATGCACAACCATAGCATATAGTTAGATATATAGATAAAATAAGAATGAAATATGGCAATAAAATCTTACGATGAGTTTGTTAATGAGAATCTCATAGGACAATACTCTTATTATGGACAAGGATCTCTTTTCCCAATCGTTAGTAAATTGGCATCTGAAGGAAAATCAGCACAACAGATATACACATATCTAACAACATTAGGTGTTGATGAAGAAAGAAAGCGAACAGTGATCGCTAAAATCTTCCTTAATGAACAAATTGATTTTGATTTGTTAGAGGCCGGTATTTACGAAGACGATGAAGATAACGAGATAGAGAAACTAGTTAAAGCTGATACTTCTGATTTAGCTAAAGGTATTGATCCTGCTAAAGCAAAAGTGGATCCAGAAATCGATAAAGCACTTGATAAATTGAAAAAAGGTGATGAAGATTCAATGAAAGACAAAGAAGAGGAGGGTGATTCTAAAGATAAAGATGATCAAGAATCTTCTAAAATAGCTGCTCTTCAATCTGCATTAAAAGATGCTGAGAAGCTAGACAAAATTAAGAAAATTCTTTCAGAAACTTTCGAATTTGATCTTTCTGAAGAAAGTACAGAATTTATAAGTGGAATCTTTGAATATCATTCTGTTAACGAGAAATTATCTCAAGCACAAAGAGATAAATTAAAACCGAAAGATTTCGTTTTCCCTGAAGATAGAGCATGGCCGATTCACGATGAATCACATGCAAAAACAGCATTAGTTTGGGCTACATGGCCTCAATATGCTAACAAAAAAGAACTGATCATTAAAGCAGTTCTTAAAAGATATCCAAGTCTAACCGGATTTGGTGCTGCTAAGTAAAAAACAAAAATAGAAATATAAAAATGTCACAATTCAAAAAAAGTTTAGAATCTGGAATTCTCAAAGAGAAATTCAATACACTTCTAAAAAGTCTAGATAGAACTAATACTTCTAAGATGATTATAGAAAGACAATATGGAGAACTATGTTCTTTAGAAATTGCTGAAGGAACTTCAACAGCAATCGATGTTCAAGACGAACTAAAAGGAATTGGAGTTGAACAAAATAAAGTTAGACACCTTATTACAGCTTCAATGATGAATGAAAAAAGAACAACAGTAGCTGATCAATTTTTACTACAAAGAGTAGCTATTCTTGAAAAATCTTGTAAAGAACTAGGAGCTTATTCTTGGATGAAACCTGTAGGAACTTTCATTACAGAAACTCAAGATTTCTTAAAAAGAAATGAACTTAATATCTTAATTGAAAGAGTTATTTTTGATCTAGAAGTAGATAAAAATGTAGGTTATTATAAGAAAGCTATCATCGGATTATCTGAAGCTTCTAAATCAGAAAATCCTATTTATGCTATTACAGAAACAATGGAAGATCAAAAATGGATTCCACTTGTTAAGAAACTTTATGAATACTGTTCAAAATTAAAAGGATCTGTTAATGGTCAAAATCCTAATTTCAAAGTTTCTAAAATTTATTCACCTATTGAATTTCTTGAGGAAAAGGGAACTTATACTTTCTATACAAATGGTAAAGTTCTTGAAACTGATGGATCTACAATATCTGAATTTGATGGTCAGGTTTCTGAAAACTTCAAATCTTTAGTTTCTATTACAGAATCTGCTAAATTTGGAAATGGTGTTATTCGTTTATATCCAAATCCAAGTTCAATTGTTGATGTTGATTTCAATGGTGAATCTCCGAAAGTTATAATTAATAATAAAGTTGTTGAATCTACTAACGTTGAATCATTTATGTTAGCTTCTGGATTCTTAAAATATACTGAAAAGGATAAAGCTGCTCAAATTATGCATACTATTTCTGAAGGTAATAACATTAAAGAACTTGATTTCGGTTATAGAGTTAATTCTTCTTTATTCGAAGGTGTTTCTGTAAATGTTTTCAATCTTAACGAAAATATCTATATTCAAAAAATAAATAAAGGAATGAAAGAAAATTCATTCGTTCTTGCTGAATCTGCTGAAGATGCAGTTTCTATAGTTAAAGACTTTATGAACTACGACATTTCTAATTCACTTACGCATCTTCTTGAAACTGAAAATTCAGAAAGAATCATGAGAGAAAAAGAGCTAGATAAAGTTCAAAGTCGTATTAAATTCCTTATGGAATCTTTAGGTGATCTTGAAAGGGTTGCTAAAATTAATGGTGTTGAAAATTCAACACAAATCGTTAAAGCAAAAGAACTTCTTGAATCTCAAATTCAACTACAAAATAACGAACTTGCTAAAATCACAAGTAAAGATATTGTTATCAACGAAAATTGTACACCCGGAAAGGAATACAAGATCAAAGGTGAAGGTGGTTGGGTTTACCAAGGTGAAACTGATGGTAAACATATCTTCAATAACGACAAGGGTGGAAAAGAGCCTATTACATACGATATTAAAGGTTTCGAAGCTGCTCACAAAACCAAGGAAATTGCTGAGTGCATGTAAAATAATTTAATTGAGAGAGTTTCGGCTCTCTCTTTTTATAAAATATGAAAAAACTACTTAATTTTAGTGAATTTGTTAATGAATCTATTAATGAAGGAGCAGTAAAACAATTCGAAATGGGAGTTTCGTCTTTAATTAGAAATGTTAAAACTGGATATGGTTGGATCGATCCTTCTTATGTTTATGATACTTTTAATCAAGCCGATGATTTCGAAGGAATCAATTGGGACGATGTTAAAGATGAAATTTACCAACGTCTTATAGATAATAATCTACTTTATTATTCATCCGACACGGATCCTGAACAACAAGGTAAAAAGGTAACTTCGGTTAAACAAATTCAAGAATCTGTTAATGAAGCTGCTAGAGTTCCTTCTAATGTTATGGAATTTGCTAAACGTAAAGGACCTTATGCTACAGCTCTTGTTAAGAAAGCTGCTGGATGGGCAGAAAAGGCTGGAAAATATATTTCTAATGGAACTGCTATTGGTAAAAATTATAGCACAATTATCCTTGATATGAAACATCACGGATCGGAAATTTACATCAATTTAGATGACGAAACAATCGAACTTTTTGGTGAAGAAGTAACTGATGCAAAATCATTTGCTAAAGTTCTAGCAACTAATGAATCAGTCGAAGTTAACGAAGCTGAAAAAATAGAAGTTGGTACTTTTGTTAGGTACAAAAAAGATAAGGATTTTACAGGTGGTAAGATACTATCAATCAAAGGATCTAATGTCGAGATTCATAATTGGGACGGTTCAACTACTGAACTGCCTCTTAAAGATCTTGAATACGTAAAATCTTGGAATGAAAGTATGAATGAAGATGGAGATGCTGGGAAATTTGTAACAGGAACTCTTAATACACCTTTCGATACATTAAAAATTGGAGATGTAATTAAATTAGATGCATTAGATTATACTCGAAGAGGTGACGACGAAAAGATAACTTGTATTCTACCTGATGGTAATAAAGCAGAGATTCTTAAAAAATACATTACCGTTAAACTTTAATCCATTTTGGAATAAATGGCATAAAAAGAGAAAAATGAATAAATGAGCGGATATATTAAACCGAAAGAGTTATATGAAGAAATATGTGTTTCGTTAGAACAAAAAAAACTAACACCAAAGGCACAAGCAATGTTAATACTTATAGCAGAAAGAGCTAATCAAAAATTACGATACACAGATCCAATGGATCGAGAAGATTGTATAGGATTTGCAATGCTAGATCTATTTAAGTATTGGGATCGATTCAAACCAGAAAAGACAACCAATGCTTTTGCTTTTTATACACAAATTGCAAAAAATGGATATGCAAAAGGATGGCATAAATTACATCCAGGAAAATATAAAGGTACAGTTTCTCTAGACAAAAAAGCTTCGTCTGAATCTGAAGGAATTTACTCAATTTAAGTTATGAAATTAAAAAATTACAAAGATTGGTTATTTGAAAATGGTAATGCTCAAATGGGAATTACTTCAGTCGATAACCCTGGTGGATTCACTTATAATCCTACAGCAGTTAAAGAAGATGATGACGAAGAAAAACCTTCTAATTATATGTTCTTCTCTAACTTAAAAAGGATTCAAGATCTATCTAAAATGATTCTCGAAATGAATCAAGAAAAAATAGATAGTATGTTAAACAATGGACATGATTGGGCAAATGATCATGTAACAGTTGCTAAAGAAAATTTATCTCACGTTTTTGATTTCCTTAAAAGTGAATCGATAGTTAGAAATGAATCTGTTATTACAGAATTAGTGGATGAAGCTCACGACACATCAGCTCTACATAGAAGATATTCAATGACACCGACTTGGTGGTCAGCTTGGAGAGATCAGAATGAGAAAAAAGAGGGTCTTAAAATTGAAAAAGATGCTTTTGCTAAAACTTATGAAGTAAAAGATAAAGACGATAAGGTTCTTATGGTTTTTGATTATGCTAGAAATATCATATTCACTAATTCAACACCTGATGATTTC